>Ga0268283_1000007_pt1 | contig 289469 bp, 307 predicted proteins | sample saktaG_13_FD_190140 | JGI IMG/M metagenome (GOLD analysis project Ga0268283, IMG submission 190140) | Saline water microbial communities from Sakinaw Lake, British Columbia, Canada - sak_2013_06_06_36m | ecosystem: Environmental > Aquatic > Non-marine Saline and Alkaline > Saline ...
CTCAAAAAACTCATTAAACTGCACCAAGGGTTGGCTTTAAAAAGGAAAGTAAAATTGATAGATGAGCAGTTAGATAACTATAATAAAAGATGATATTTCAGCCTCTATTTTTTTTCATTACGCCTCATATTTTAATTTTATATCATTTTGAATATTTAAAATGTTTTTATTTTCTTGTTCTTGTAAGATTTCGAAGTCTTGAATTTCTTGAAGTTGTTTATCAAATATTCTTTCTCGTTGTTCTAATAATTCTTTTATTTCTTGTTTTCTGTTTTTGTTTTCTTGTTCTTGTCGTTCAATTTCTTCAAGAGGAATTAAACCATCTATGTCATCGATAATATTTTTCATTATTGACCTTATTTTTATAAGTATTGATAAACTTATTTTATCGAGTTTATTGAGGTTTTTGAAGTTTAGAGTATTAATAATCAAATCACGACGATAAAGACTTAAATTTATATCTTTTGTTTTGAGTGAGTATCTAAATACTTTTTCTTTAATACGAATATTAAAATAATAGTAATCGTTAGAAGACTTTATTATGTGTTTTGTGTGTAAATTGTGTGTAAATTTAGGTTTTTTGTGTTGATTAATTGAAGGAAATGAATTTAAACCCCTGAAATAGGGGCTTAGGTGGCCAATCTCACCACCAATGATAGCCTAAAACAGGGAGCTTATTTTAAAATAGTTAAAATGTACCCCTAAAGCTACCCTTAAAAGTTTTTGCTTCGAAGAAACTGTAGAAATGAGTACTTAAGTAGCATATTTGTCTAAAAATTAAAGAACTAGAAAATCCTTCAGCTTTAATGTAGGATAGATTCAAATATATGAATCTATCCACTGCACTCTTATTTCAGCAAATTCTTCTTCATTTAGACAAAGCTCTTTCCAAATTAATATTGCATTCGGAATTTTTAGTTTATTTTCACTATAGAACATAAATAATTGATGAGCAAGTCCGGCAGTAGCTTCTCGAATTTCCAATCTTTTAACGAACTCAATCTTATCCATTTCTTGAGATAATTTCGTTTCATCTGCCAAAATATTTATCCCCTGAAGACATAAACTTTCTAATTCTTCGTTCCAATATTTTGGATGATTTTTAATGATAATTTGCATGGTAGTCAAACTTGATTTTAATCCTATCGAATGTTGCCAATAAATTTTTTGCCCGATTGCTATCAAGAGTTCATTTATTAAAACCTGATCTAAGAACAAATTATTATTCAATAGCGCTAATATGGCATTTAATGCATCAATAACTTCAGCATGAATATTGCTTCTCAAAGCGTTTTTAATCATTAGAGACAAAGTGTCTTTCTCTAAATTTAAAAAAGAAAATGCGCTCACTTTCAACCGCAAGGTATAAAACTGGTTATCATCAAGCTCTTGAATAAATTGTTGTATTATCTGTATTTTTGCATCATTTGGTGAATTACTACGTAAATATGGCCAAATAACATCATTTAGAACATCGATTAGTTTCAAAAACCTATCGTGAAATTCTTCATTAATGGAACCAAAAGAATATGATTTATCACGTGAAAGATACCCCTTATCCGAATTCCACCAATATATTAATCTTTCCAATAAATCATCGATTTCATCTCTTGTCCATTGTAGATAAGGGCTTGCGCCAATAATTTCGTTACATACAGGGATGTCTCCATGAATTATTGAAATGCCCTCGTCCTTTTTTTCTGATTGAATAGGAAAAGGAGTATTGCTGATATAGTTTTTTATTAATAATTCAACATCAATGTCATCTGGATAAGGAAAATCCATAAAAGCAAATTTATAGTATAGAGTACCGGACGGGAATCCACTTTCATCTCTCTGCGACCAAAGTATTTCTCCTAATTTTTCTGCTTGTTCATCGGTCAGTAAATTCAGTTTAAAATGAGTAGCTAGCGAGTATGTTCCCCATTTTCTTTTTGATAAATCATCTGACGATGCTAGATCAAATAAATTCTTAACGTTCTCAGGTTTAATATCTATTTTTTTAAGTAAATGAATATCTTCTTTTTTAATATCAATAAAGTGAAAAGGGTTTAGATACTCTCGTTCCCTAATTGCATTCAAATTTTCGGGATAAGGGATGTCCATCAAAAGTGGAATCAATACGTATTGCGCTTCTGTATCAAAGGTTTTCAAAAGTCTTTTCAAAAGATTTGAAATCCCACGATATTTATTTTTATTTTCTGACGCATATGTTTGATAGATCAAGTCAAATAATAATATCTTCTTCTCTTTTGAACATTTGCAACATAAACGGGAAAGAATTTCCGGTAGTAATTGTGCTAATAAAACACCGAAATTTTCGACCTTAAACCCATCCCCCTCCGCTATATCGGAGTCAACATTTTTCAAAATATTCAAATATTCATCGATCAAACCATCAACATCATTTACGCTCATATGAAGTAAAGCCTGCCGATTGAAAATTTGATCTGTAATTTTTTGATCTCCGATACGGATCAAGGTTGTCAATGCCCAATTTGGTGAGTACTTAGATAGCCGCTGTAGTGCACCTTCCGCACTTTTTTTTCCTATATTTGCTCCGGGTATTCTAAAGGGAAGCCCTAATTCTTCAAAATAGCGCAAAAAGTGATAAGCAGTTATTACTTCCTCGTTAGCATTAAACATATGATGTGTTTTAGTAATATGACCAATATCAAATTCAAAATTTTCAGTAACTTCAGCTCGTTCAATTTGTGGTCGATCCAATTGATTTTCAAACAATTTTATTTCATTCCAAGGATCACATTTATATTGTTTGAGGCTATTCCATCTTTCTGAAAATTTCTGTCTTGTTTTTTCTTGTTCTTCCCACTCATTTTTTTGCCAAGCAGAAGAATTTTTGATATATTGAAGTAGAAGCATAATTGATGCTTCTACTGATACTAAAGAATAATTAATTGTTACAGGTTTTAAATTTAATTTCGATCTAACCTCTTGCAAAGAACGTTCAAGTATCCGTTCAGCTTCATTAACCTCTCCGATCTCAGCAAGAAGTCCGGCACGCTTTGCCTCCCAAAAAGGAATAGAAAAATTTGGGGACCAAGCACTTAACTCTGTTTTTACTTTGGGAATATTCAATTTAAACAATGCATTTAAAACACGCTCATAATGCAGAAATGCTTTTTGCTCAGGAGAAAAATATTTTGGAAGAGCGTCTAGTTTTTGATTAGACATGTCCCATTTTTCAAACATTCCTTCTTCACGATAAAGGCGCAAAAGAGAAAGCGAAAGATGTAACCACATGTTTCGTATTTTATCCCAATTTAAATCTTTGTACTTTGAATCAAAAAAACATATTTTTACATTTTCTGGACACTCTATATTAAAAGGCCAATATTGATCAATAATTGATTCAAATGTTTCAATAAGATTATTAGAAATAGGCATCAAACAACGTTCAAACCGCCAATTGAGCTCAAAAATAAAAAATAAATCTAATGGTTCAGTCAATTGATCCTTGATTGAAATATAGTTTGTCCAATATCTCGTATATACCCATAAATTTTCTCTCCGATCTTCCGGTAATACAATCCAATCAGGATAGTTCAACCGAGTTTCTTGCCATTCTGATACGATTTCATTCAACTGTATTGTTTTGTCTTTATCTCTATCTGGTGACATTTTTATAAGATTTCCCGGCCATCCTAAGCGATTTTCTTCTTTTTTACGCGATAAAAGATAATCAAAAAAACGTTCCAATGCTTTATAATGATCTCCAAAAATACTAGGCGAAGTACTAAAATCAATCAATACAATATTTCTCTGATCAAGCAATTTTTTTTGTGCTTCTGAAAGGTTAATGATGCCAATAAGATATATTTTCGGGGAATTCTCCTTCCCAAGGTTATCCCTAATCCATCCTATCCATTGAAGAAAGTTCGGATCGTCTCCAGAAAATCCGATTAAGCAAAGTGTATTTTCCAATAATGACTGCTGAACCGTATTCACAAATGGTGCAAACGTTTTTGGATAAGTTCTATAATCCTCTTCGGTGATGATAAAAGGACGTTCAGAAGGAAAGCTTCCATGCAATTTGATAATTCTTGGTTTTTCAGAATAAACTAAATCTTCTTTATTAACTACAAGATCAAATTTTTGTGAGGAAACCGAATCTCTAGCTCGATCAAGCAAGGTATCATAATTAGTTGTAAAGACATCAGACCATGGCAGTTCTAATAATTTGATGTGTAAAGGAGATGGTTGACTATCCGTATCTGGGATATTTGAACGTAACAATTGATCTAAGACCGGTCTACCAAAAGCTGCTTGAACTTCATCTGCTAATTTTAATGCGTTTAGATAACGATGCTCTCCGCTATTTTTATCAGGCTTTTTTCCATGAATTTTTTCAAAAAAAAGATCTCCAAGTGTAGACCAATCGGGAAAATCTTTATTGGCATTTTTACTAAACCCTGCACCTACCATAATAGCTGCATGGGTTGGTGTTGACCATAGTCTTTCAGCTATTTCATTCAAATAAGGGCGAATACTCTCGTCTATTTGATCTTCATTTGACTCCATATATGCATTCTTCTTTTATTTGATTTTATCACATAGTATACAATTATTATTAGCAATATCTATTACATAGAACATTAGAATGTTTCAATACTCATATTTTTTGACTACGTGCTAAAGTATCAATCAAAGTCGATCTTTTCACCTCAAACGTCCTGCATGCAGCTGCTTTTGACATCCCGCTACTAAGTGCTTCAAGTATAGCATCCATTTTTTCTTGAGGAATTGCTCGCGGTCGTCCGCCTATACGTCCTCGTTTTTTTGCGGCAACAAGTCCAGCATTAACACGCTCTTTGATCAGGGAGCGTTCAAACTGCGCTAGTGCGCCAAATACATGAAACAATAGTTCTCCAGAAGGAACCGATGTGTCCATTCCTTCAGTCAGTGATTTGAATCCAACCCCTTTGGCTTTAAGCTGATTGACGATTTCAATTAGATGCTGAAGTGAGCGTCCGAGGCGATCCAATTTCCAAACGACAAGAGTATCTCCTGATTTTACATATTCGAGGGCTTTGGCTAAACCAATACGATCATCTTTAGCACCGGATGCCTTATCTTCAAAAATATGCCGTTCATCTATTCCTGTACTAATGAGTGCATCACGTTGAAGATCTGTACTTTGACGATCACTGTCAGTGGAAACTCGCATATACCCTATTAGCATGTCGTAAAACCTTATTTTTTAGTATTCGTATATTATATCATTCCGATAGTGTTTTTCGTATGCTAATAAGGAGATTTTTGAGTTTGTTTTGACAAATAGTAAAAAGTGTCGGAAAACATTTGTTTTCCGTACAACACTATGCACAATCCCTGTAAAAAAGATAGACTAGGATGCTCTCAAGAGCATCCCCCGATTCACCTTCGATTTTTTAACAGCCGTTCCCTTCCTCACCTCACCATGATGGAACCATTCCCACTCAGAACTCTTCGAGTCATTACAGGCGGTAATCATTAATAAGATGCTCTCCCCGCTGTACTCCACAACACTCCTCACAAATACAAAACTGTGTCCGTGTCTCACGATTATAATGGACGCTGATTGTCCTGAAACTATCTTCCCATTTGTCACAACATCCTGCGCAAACCGCAATGCTGCTTCTTTAGTCTTAATACCCAAGCGCTTACTGAGGCGTTTTTGGGCGTGATGGGTTAATTTGACCTGTAATGATTGCATCATTGTTTCCTTTCACTGTCCGCTCAGTGCCCAAAAAACACTGAGCACTAATCCGCCACCAAAGGTGACGACATCCAAACCAATAAGCAGCAAGGCAATCCTCTTCCAATATCGTTTAATCATAGAATGTTTTCTCCATTCTTTTTTTTCTCCCCTTCCACTGAGAAAAACTCTCAAATTCACCCTCAACTTCTTCTCGCTCTTGGCGGTATTGCTTATATTCCTCAATATCAAATGTTTCTGTGGCTTTCGGATTGCGAAACACACGTTCCTCTATGATCCGTGCACACTCAGCATCATCCGCCATCTCTATTGCAAAGTGCTCGATGGAAAGTTCAATGGCACGCTTCATGGTGTAGACTTTTCGCTCATCCCCATTGAAACATGCTTCGAGATGTTTAAGTGCGGAGTCGGGCATTTTAAAATACCATTTATGAGGATCATAGTCTTTACCTAAACCGGTGATGTCATTGACAAACGCCATATAGTCCTTATCTTGACTGGCCATCTCTGCACCCCTTTCCCATTTTTCTATCTCTTCCTCATCCTGCACTTTTTTCTTCTTTCGTGCTCGGTCGCTTTTGGACAGACTGTGCAGTCCAAACCACATAGCAGCTATGAGTACGATCATGTTGATAATTTGTAATGTTTGTGACATGGTTTATCCTTTTATTTCTTATTTTTGTTTTCATTTTTTTATTGTTGTGCTAGAACCAATCCAGCCACCGTTTTATTCTTGGGTCATTGGGATACAAGACGATATAGCTGACTAAAAACCCAAGAGTGAATGCACACGCACTGTTTACCCAATCCTTGGTAGTATCTCCTGTTAGAGCAAATACAAACCCCGGTATAAAAAACACCATCCCGATAAATATCCATTTCATCATGGTGTCTCAATCATTACTGTTGATGTTGTAAACCGGTTTCGTCTCTGAGAGCCATGCCATCATTACAGCTACAATTATTACAGCACCAATAGTAATGGGGATGTAAAAGATCAGTTGCGCCAAGGAACCGGCAATGGCATAGAGTCTGGGGGCTTTTTTAAAATTGTTGATGATAACTCCTACGAGAAGAACAACACCAACGGCCAGTACGATTGCACCATTGAGCCAATCGTCGTTATTCTTGAGTGCCGTTTGCATCCAACTGTTTCCAAAAAATATCAAGGCGTACGAGAACACGATGACAACCGAGTGCTCTTTGGTGAAGAACTCATACTGTGCGTGATGATAGGTGTATTTGTTGAACCAAAGGATGAACGTATAGATTGCAAATGCTGCTATGAGCAATCCAATAAGGGTAAGTATTAACATTGGGACTCTCCTTGGTTGTTTTTATGTTGATAAGCATCGATTTGCTCTTGCGTAATACCGCTCTCACACCAGCCGCGTTTGCTATCACGGTTATTAAGCCATCTCCCGATAGCACCTGCAATACCGATCAGTACTAATACGCCACCAAAGATGATTTCACTATGACAATCTACTTTACAGACAGGAGAACAAAGCGCAAAGATAGCGGTGACAATGACGATAAGAACTAGAATGGACAGTTTAGTATTCATGACAACTTCCTTTTACTTACGATCGGAGGTGTGATACCCCCGTTTGCGTTTGGATGCGATCAACACATCGACCTTGTGGTGTGCCTCTGTTTGGGTGGCAAATATCTCTTGAATGGTTCCGGTAGCTTTACCGTTTTTTTTAGCTCCATAGGTGCGTATGACCAAAGTCTCCCCAAAGAGATTGGGGAGAAGCTGTATTGAGTAATACCTCTCCCTCTCATTGACGGTTCTATACAGAATCGTTGTCACGGTAATCACCGACGAATTCATTTAACTCTTTAAGTTCGGGATCCGTTCGATAAAGTTCAGCCATTTCCGCTGCACCGGTACGTATTTTTTCTTTGCGTGCTTCACGTTCTTTTTCTTTCTTCTCTTCCTCTTCGATCTGGGCAATACGTTTGAGCAACACCTTAATACGTCGTTTGATTTTCACCAGCATAATCACCAGGACAAATAGGAAAAAGATCATCATGGCGACGATATGCCATTTAATATCATGTTCCATCCAAGCCAGTGAGACTTCAACCATAGCCAAGGAAACACCCCAGATAAACAAGGTTCTAAAATCTTTCATGATGATCAACAAATACAACGAGAGCCCTATAGACGTTATCCCCACGATCATAAAAGCAATATCAACCATTTCTAGCATTGCTGTCTCCTTGTTCATCATCGTTCAATTCTTTCATGTCACGAATGCATTGGTTAGCCTCACCATAGAAGACCCACAGTGCGTAATACGAAGCAATCAGCATAAAACCAATCCCACCCAGTAATATCCACTTGAACTCAAGGAACCAGACAACCACTGCAACAACTAGGGCATGAATACCAATCCAATAGAGCAATGCTTTACGTAATCCGATGATTACTAAGGTTGCTAATCCAAGGGTATAAAAGAACAGGGTAAGCAGCGATAACTCATTTAACTCATTCATCATCATCTCCTTTATGCGCGCTGCGAAATAAAAAGCTCACAGCTAATAAAACCATATAGGCAAACCCATACAGTACGACAGAGGGTTCAGGTGCTTCTTGTGCAACAACATTACAGGCACTAAGGTTATTGTGAATCTGGTCTTCTTTTACAAATCCCAGAGTAGAAACGTATGTCCAACCATTATGAGGATTGATAAGAGTGCTTTCGCCGCTCCATAAACCGCACTCAATTGCTTGACCTTCATTGAAACGTTCTAAGACGAATGCTTTGGCTTGATTATGACTGTGGATACTGTAGGCAATGAACATAATCATCGCCAATACAAAAACTCCTAGCCACGTCATCTCTATATCTTCCACAAATTGAATCATCAAGAAGCCTGCAAAGCTAAAGAGTACGATGGGAAGCCATTCCCATCCGTTGATGTATTCAAACATCTCACACCTCCGATCTATAGGAATGAGACAAGAACTCAAGTCGTTCATGAATGTGATAGGCTTTATGCTGACAGATGTAACGGGAACGTACTTCTCGCTTCATGATGCCATCAACCTTGTACCATGTAAGCCCCAAGAAGGTGCGTTTGATAATCAGTTCGGCAGGATGCTCACATAAAAGCTTTTCGTAGCTTCCTGAGACTCCTTTGTGCTCGTTGTAGAGTATTTGAGTTCCCTCAATGATATAACGCCCTTCATCATCAATACTAAGAGTGGCATTGGTAAAGATAGAAGCTTGTTCTTCACAGGGAACTAAATAGAAACGTTTCCCCATAGGATTAATAACAATTGATTTACTGCTCTCATCAAGTGCGAGATCACAGTTGGTATGGTGAATTTTAGACATGGAAATATCCTCCAAGTATTTGGTATTTTTTTTAAATTGGGTGACAATGGTAAAAATCTGATCAGGATTTAGGATTGTTTGAAAAAGAGAGACGATAGCTAATCATCACTCTTTATCAGGAAAAATTTGAGAACGTTCTCGGTTGCAACTGATAAAAGTTTACACTGTTTTAGAATTCAGCGCAAGGGGGTTTTGTACAAATTTTTTTGCATAAAAATTGGGAGCTGGAGGGAATTTTAGTGAGAAAGATGGAAGCTTTTTTTTCGCAAATGTCAAGAGAGATAACGCTTTGAATTACTTATTTCCAGTATTTTATTAGAGTCCCTTTGCTGGAAAGTGCCTTGTTTATCATATCAATATACCAAATACGCAAATCATCTTCAGTTAATTTTTTAAGATTCTCAAATCCATGAACATCTATATAGTCAATTTCTTCTAAAGTCAGCCCTAATAAGCCTTTTTTCTCAGCTATTAAAGTATAAGCTAATCTACATATTTTATTTCGAGAAAATGTTCCAAATGTCTTTTCATCTTTTTTTATTTTAGTTAAAGCGGCGCGGATTAAGCGAGAAAAATTTAAATCCCTATCTGCATAAATACCTTGTTCAACGTGCTTTCTTCGTTTTTCATCTTTTATTCCAGCAAGTATTCTTTGGGTATTTTTTTCATCAACAGCTGATGAAAAAAAATCATCTGCTTTTAGTTCATTTCCATTGTAAAATTTTTCCAAAAAATAAGGAGTAAAATTATCAAATAAGGCGACTATGGGTACTTTTTGAGAACGGTGTTCTTCTACAATAATCGGCAAACGATCTAGTATTTTTGCAATCATTCTTGTTTTATAATCAACATATTTAGAGTTACTTGACATATGTGCGATACCTTTTAACATCCTCATAATGGATGTCATCCACTGGAGTTGATTGAAACGATACGGATTCCATAAACATATACGGTTTGATTGCATTTGGATCATTAAAATATTTATCAACATAAAATTCCAAAAAATCAAGATCAAATCTTCGTAAAAATTGTATGGGCAACTTATTTTGTTTGATTATTTTTTTGACAGTCCGATAATCTTTAACGAGCTCATCTTCTCCTGAAAACATTCTCATGACAATTTCTTCAAATCTTTTTTCAGTATCCATTGGAAAATTCTACAGCATTTGCAACAAAATTGCAAAACAAAAACAAAAACTTAATTTTTTGCATGACAGGAATGAGGTGATTTTGATTAAATGTCACCAGCCCAAATTGATATACATCGAATCATATTGGAGCACATTAAACCAAAGGAGTCCTATAAAATGGATCAGAGTAAAATAGAAAAATTACAAAGCGTAAAAGACGTTGCAAGTACCCTTGATATCGGTGTATCCACTGTGTGGCTGATGGTTAAAGAACATCGATTTCCAGCACCACTTAAGATTTCTAAAGGAGCTACACGCTGGAAGCAATCGGAAGTTCAAGCGTTCATCAATGGAACATGGAATGGTTAAGAAATTTATACTAAGTGAAGAGATAGCGCCAACTATCCCTTCTTATGAAGATTCTGTCGAAAGAACTTTAGAATTGTATCCGAATATTGATCTAAAAAATATATTGCCAGTAAATCTACTGGCAATAGTGAACTATTTTGATGAGATTAGTCATGCACATTTTGACAGTATTGCTGTAAGTACTTTGTGTCTTTTACCGTGTTTGTGCTCAGGGGCAAAAGTATCACAAGAAAAGGGTATGCAAGGGAGAGCAATTATTCTCTACATGCTTCTATTAGCTCCAAGCGGGGTTGGTAAGACATCTGTTGCAATGATGGGAAGACACTATCTTCTAAATTTTCTTAATCAAGATGATAGTTCAATCGATGAAAATGGTAACAACAATCAGTCGATTAATCTTAAAGACCTTTTTGTCGATGGGGCAAGTGCTGAAGGGTTGGAATCTTCGTTTCTTTCAGGAAGTTCACCGCATCTAGTGATCGATGAATTTGGGAAATACGCTAGTGCCTCTCGGAATGATATATTGAAACAAAATTTTTTGCGGTTACTCATGCAAATTTTTGACAGCGGTACCCTTGTGACCAGAAAACTCAAGGATACTAAAAATACAAGGCTGATTGTTATCAAGGGTATGGGATTGTTTGCAGCATCGACGATCGGTGCTAGCAATTTGACTCCATCGGATATGCGAAACATGATTTCGGACGGTTTCTTGAACCGGTTTTTGGTGATATTTGGTCGATACAAGCGTATCCCATATCGCCAGGAATTGACTCAGAAACAGGCTGAAAATGTTGAAAATTTTGCAAGAGTATTTCATGCGTATGCAAAGGACAAACACTTCTATTTGGGGGCTCAAGCACTCGAGGTGTACAAAAAGTTTCATGACACAGTGAATGACACTTATTATGAAAAACATGAGGCTTCGGATGATACAGCTGGTTTGGATATTCGCCTTTTAACAGTAATTCAGCGTATAGCAATGCTTTTTCAAGTCTGTAAAAATGTTGAAGACAATCGTCCAAATCAACTAGAAATTGAAGCTGACTCAATGCAGCGTGCAGTTCAGCTACTAGACTATTTGGATCAAAACCATTTTGATAAAATCCTTCTGTATGCGAATAGTAAAGATGGTCGTCCAACAGCAGAAGATCGTGTGAAGAGTCAAATTGAGAAAAAAATTAGGCTTAGTATTCGGAATCTTACTAGTAATTTAAGCCCGCTAAAAACGATACATATTACAACGGCAGTCAATCGGCTTATAAAAATAGGATGGGCTATTCAGGATGAACAGGGGTTTGTCACAAAAAAATAGTTTTATCTAAACGTGCTACCGACACCGACAAAACCACAGAAAGACTCGTTGCCATCGTAGTTTTAGCAGTCGGTGAGGAGTGAAATGAAATACCGACACACCCGACAATTGTCGGTGCTTGTCGGTGTTAAACATACCTACTGTTACCGACACGTCAAACGCCTGCTACGTAAGGGTTTTAGTGGCATTTGTCGGTAGTCGGTAGTCGGTAGCTTATTTACAAGAAACAACAAAAGGAGTATCTCATGACCGATGATGTAAATGGTTACAAAAACACAATGGACCAATGTACTGGTGTCTCTGTTGCTGATCGCCAAACGTCGCTAAAATGGCTCGCTAAGCAAAATGATTTGATTGTTTATGAAATATTCAAAATCCAGAAAAAATATTTCCACCGATTTAAAAGCGGTTACCCAACAGAAAATCCAATATTAATGGCGCAGGTGTCATTTTTTCAGGCACTCAGAGAATACATAAGCGACCTAGAGGATTTAAACCGAAAAAACCGTTCTACGAATTTTGGATATTTAAAAAAAGTTAGTAAAGCACGTGCAAAACAGTTCCGAAAACCACGCCTGAGCCCAAAGCACGAGAAGCTTTTGAATTTGCAAAACGTAATTCTCAATTTACGTGAAGTCGAAAAATATTCCTCTCGTGAACTATCTGCATATCTATTAAAAGTTCACCGAGTTTCAATATCTCACACTGAAATTTTGAAATTTGAAAAACTTATGAAAAAAGGAAAAAATTATGACGATTCAAATTTATAATGGTATCTCGTGCCATTTAATAGTAAGGGAAGACCCTAAAAAAATCATAAAACGCTATGAGATTTATTCTGTGTCACTTGATTCAAAAGTGGTCGCTGACTCATGGAGTGAGGTTGCTGATTTTGCGGAAATATTTAACGCATTTAATAGAAACGCATTGGTCAATGAAGTTAAATATCAGATAAATAAAGTCCATTACACACTCATTTTAGTTGATAAACAACCGCCTAGAGTTGCAATTGCACTTTATGAGGAGGGTGAAAAAGAATGGAAATATTATAAATTTACAAAAGTTGAGGCTTTATTGATTTATAACAAGCTTACTAAAATTTTGAATAAATGCGATTTTGGGGAGTAGACTGTGAAAAAAGAATATAGCTATAGTGACAAAGCAAGCTGGGTTCAAAAGCAATATGAAGATGCTATTTTGCAAAACTATGAGAATGGCATAGATGAAGAGATGAAAGAATCATTAATCACTTTTCTCGAATCACAAGATAGCAAAGCGCTTTATTATGAAACTGCCAGAATGATTGGCTATCCTCAGCCACTTTGGTGGGTGCGGCTGATTGCAAATTGGAATTTAGGAGTACTTATTAAAGGATCACAGCTCGTGGTTGTGAAGCCAATTTTGTTGGAGGAACTGATTAGAAATGCAACGAGAGTGGTTATTAAAAAGCCATCTAATTTTACTCGAAAGAATGATTGTTGCTCAAGTTATCAACAAAAATATCAGAAAAAATCTTTTCAGTTTGTAAAGTTTCCTGTAAAGTGGTTGGAAACTTTTCTGGAAAGTTGGCGCAGTAAAAAATTGTAAACTATAATCATCAAAACCCCGATGTTATCGCACTTTCTAGCCTTTTGTTCTCTACCGAAGGAAACGGGGGGCAAAAGTGCATAACGCTATTGTGTCAAAAATTAGTCATGCTCAACATTACAAAATCCTCGTTATACTTTTTTCATATTTTTATTTTTCATCTCGTTGTATTCGGAACTCAAAAGAGTGTTTATGCTTCACTAAAAAGCAAGATTGACTCAACACACTTACCCATATTATGGGAATAAACGATTTCAACACAACGAGTAAAAAATGAGAGGATCTATCTATTATCAAACTGCCGAATTAACGAAAGTAATTTTTGTTGAGGGAGCAAAAAAAGAGGAGAGAGTTGATCCAGCTCATCCAAATTATCAATGTGTTTCCAGCTTCAAAACCATGGAAACCTATCGAGGAGTTTGGAACAACTTTGGGTACTATCTAAAAGAGCACTGGCGAATCAAAGATTTCGAACAAATTGATAGTGAACACATTCAAGCTTACATGGCGTATAAAATAGAATATTATCCAACCAAGCAATATTTAGAAAAGATTTCCGCTGCTCTTGGAAAATTAGAGATGGCTCTCACAAACTACACTGCATATAAGTACGATGAACCACGAGATTATGATTTCAATATTCGACAGCAAACACTTGATAATGCCCGTGCATTAAAGCAAGTGGCAAATGGTTATCACAATCGTGTTTACAAAGACCCTCAAGCTCTTATTGGATTATTGTCAAATCCAAACCATCAGCTAGGGGCAATGATACAGCTTCATGGCGGTGCACGATCTGAGGGAATTACACTTATCAAATCTCACCAACTCCATGGATATAAAACTGATGAAATTACGGGTAAAGAAGTTGCCGTAATCGAAACCACTGAAAAAGGAGGCAAGACTGGAAACGTTTTGATACCTATTATCATATACAAGCAACTTGAAAAGATTATTGCTGATAATTGTAAATTTAAAATCAATTACAAAGCATATGTTGAGGATATCCGTAAGAGTTGCCTTATAAATCAAATGGAGTGCCACTCGTCACATGGCTTCCGATGGACGTTTGCTCAAAACCGTGTTCGTGAATATCAAAGGTTTGGATATTCCTACGAAGAAGCTCTGCAAGGCGTATCGCTAGAAATGAAACATTTTAGAGCAAGTATAACGGAACATTATTTGGGGTGAACCCTATGCGTGCATCACCTTGCCCATATCCTGATAAATCATATCGAGAACGATTCGAGCAAATCCATCCCTCACTTTGTCTTCATTGAGCAGCTGTGATGCCATGTTCTTGTGTGCATCCATGCTCAAGACGATGGCATCGGTCATGGCTACTGGAAAATCTCCCATCATGGCTTGCTCTTTTGAATTGGTGCGAAACTGCTCGACTACTTTATCATTTTCCATCACCTTATCTCTAATCGTACGTGCGTAATTGAGTTTATCTTCGTCGCTCAGTTCTCCAGCGAAAAGTTCGTTCATTTTTTCGACGATATGTTCGATGGTATCCGTTGCAGTATCACGCGCTATTCCACCACCCGGAGCATCGGGGTCAATGGTTCCGCTCTCAAGATTAATCGATTGTATTTTTTTGTTGCGTAGACTGTAGTGTGTCATCTGAACACTTCCAATATCAATCGGCGGTGTGATGTCAATTACTTTGAGATTTGGAAGCAAGCCTCGAGCGTAAGCACAAAGTTTTTCGAGGTCAGAATCATCGTAATCGACGATTTGAGAGAGAAACTCATACATTCGAACAAATGTACCAAGGTCTTTTTTGAAAAGATCGAGTGCGTCTTTATCTTCTTTTGCGCCAGTAATGTCACGCTGAGCATTATGAATACCCGCTTCGTCCTTATTGGTTGTTGCATTATCATGCGCCGTGTGAGCTGCTTTAATGGCATCGAGTGCCACTTTGTAGCGAGTCTTATAACGATCGGCTGCGGGCTTGACCGCTGAACTCATGGCTTCTTGCGTTCCTTTAGGATCAAAGTAGGCTTTGGCAAACTGTTCAACTTCACTATGCGTATAGATATCATGCGCATCGAGTTTCATTTGAAGTTCAAAAATACCATTAGGATCACTCACATCGGTTAGCGAAGCAGTGGTGTAATAGGGATCAAACGCCTCTTTAATCTCTTCGGGCTTGTTGAAAAAATCGAGGATAAAGACAACTTCTTTTCCGGGATAAGTACGATTAAGGCGTGAGAGAGTTTGAACGGCTTCAACACCGCTGAGCTTTTTATCGACATACATCGCGCACAGTTTGGGCTGATCAAAACCCGTTTGGAACTTGTTAGCGACGATCATTACCTGATAATCGTCACTGTCAAAAGCTTTGCGCATATCGCGCCCTTTGAGATTCGGATTCATAGTGGCTTCGGTGTATTCGTTGGTTATCCCCTCTGCATCATCGATGACACTTCCTGAGAACGCCACCATAGCGGTGATGCCCGGATAGCTATTATCTTTGATGTACTGATCGAATGCTAGCTTGTAACGTACTGCCTCTTTACGTGAACCGGTGACAACCATTGCTTTGGCTTGCCCATCGAGGAGGTGAGCAATATGTGTACGGAAATGTTCGATGATGATTTCTATCTTTTGCGCAATGTTGTAAGGATGGAGCTTAATCCACTTGGCGAGTTGTACTTTTGCTTTTTTGGAATCCACTTCTCGCTCACCTTCGGCGGTGGCAAGTTTATATGCCATATCGTAGGTAGTGTAGGATTTGAGGATATCGAGGATAAATCCTTCTTCAATCGCTTGGCGCATCGTGTAGGAGTGAAACGGATGAGGGATATTATCGGATGCTGCCGGACGAGTCGGATCAGGGAGCGTTCCGAACATTTGAAGTGTTTTACTTTTAGGAGTAGCAGTAAAAGCGAAATAGCTGATATTGTCGCTCTCTGAACGGGCAGTGAGTGCAGCAGCGATTACATCTTCGGCACTGATTTCCTCACCTTCGGCGATTTGTTGTGTGGTGAGAACCTCACGGAGTTTTTTAGCCGTTGCTCCCGTTTGAGAAGAATGGGCTTCATCGGCAATGATGGCGTACCTTTTACCCTTAAGAGTCGTGCGCTCACGTATCGCATCGATCACAAACGGGAAAGTCTGGATAGTTACGATGATGATCGCAGCTCCTTTTTCAAGAGCATTTACTAACTGTTCGGATTTACTTCCCTCACCCTCATCTCGATTAATCGCAACTACAACACCGTCTTTATGCTCAAATTGCGAGATTGTCTCTTGGAGCTGAGAATCAAGAACCGTTCGGTCGGTGATAACAATGACCGAATTAAAAATCCTTTCACTTGTCTCACTGTGCAATGATGAGAGCTGATGTGCAAGCCATGCGATAGAGTTTGATTTTCCACTGCCCGCACTGTGCTGGATGAGATAGCGTTGTCCCGCACCGTTTATTTTCGAATCATGAATAAGTGCCGTTACGACATCGAGCTGATGATAGCGGGGAAAAATCAAACTTTCGCTTTTGTACTTTTTACCGGTGAAGTCCTCTTTATCTTTGACTTCGAGGTGGATATAGCGACCAATGATCTTTAGCCACGTCTCTTTAGAGAACACTTCTTCCCACAAATACGAGGTTGCATAGCCATTGGGATTATGAGGATTTCCCGCCGCTCCGCCATTGCCTTTGTTAAACGGTAAAAAGAATGTATCTTTCCCTTTGAGCTGACTCGTCATATACACTTCATCGGTACTGACTGCAAAATGTACTAGTGAACGTCGTTTAAAAGCCAGTAGAGGCTCTTCGTGCTTCGTCGCGGGGTCTTTTGGGTTGCGGTCGTATTTGTACTGATTAATGGCATCTTGGACGTTCTGAGTAAAATCGGTTTTTAATTCGATAGTAGCGACAGGGATACCGTTTAGGAATAGAACCAAATCGATACTGTTGCGATTGTGCTCGGAGTAATAAACTTGACGAACAACGCGGAGGATATTGGTATCATAATCGCACTGGAGTTTATCGGAATGAAGATCAGGCTTAAATTGACAAAGTTTAAAACGGGCGTTGATCTCTTTGAGCTCATGGCGGAGGAAATAGAGCGAGCCTTGTTTATCCATCATCGAGGCGACATGGCGACACAGCGCAGTATCTGTATTACTCTGATGACGTTTGGAAAACTTTTCGTACTCAGAGGGCTGAGTGGTTTGAATATAGGTGATGAGATCTTCGGGATAGAGTGCGAGTGATTTATCGTAACCTTCGCTGCTTCCCTCAACCCAGTTATGATTCGTCAAATATTCGACAATCTCGGTTTCAAAAGTGATCTCTTTGTGTTTGCTCATTTTGCCTTTACCTCGCCCAAATTGATTTGTGTATGAATGGAAATTTGATGTAACTTTTCCCATGAATAGGGGAGTTTATGGTTAAAAAAGTAACGGAGTTTCGTTATAGTACGATTTGCTTGTGAATGAAAATAGCTTGATATAAAAGCAGTTACTAATTTACAGTTTAGTATCACTGAGTTACCATGATCTTGCTCAGCTACCATTGAGGAGTAAGAGGTGACGGCTATCGCTCGATCCATAATAAGCAATGACTCATTGATTTTTTTCCTTGCCTTTAAGTTACTTTTAGAAATCATCTTGCTATCATTTCCCTATGGATGGCGCATGCGCGGTCCTAAGAGGGCTCAGACTTAGGTCTGGGCCTTTTTGCTTTGTAGAAAATACTTCAACTATAAAATTTTCGTTCATTTAGTCCCTCTCATATCAATCTTCCCCGTAACCGCCGCAGAGATCAGAGCCGTTCGCCGTTCTTTCATCAGCTCTATCGCTTGACGAGCTTTGACGATCTCGGTCTCAAAAGTAATTTCTTTGTGTTTACTCATTTTGCCTTTGCCTCGTTCGAATTGATTTGTGTATGAATGAAAATTACACATAGACACCGCGTGCACTAATTCATTTTTCAGAATTACTGTGCTACTATATCGATGCTCAGTTACCGATGGTGACAAGAGGTGGCGACGTCTGGCCTTACAGGGCGACCCTACTAAAACCATTCGCATCCAAATAACCTGCCATCTTTTTTCCCAATATAATCTTCAAATTTTTTCTGTGTTTTATTTCTCTTTCGATCATTATCAATGAAAAAGCTGGTCACAATATAAGATTCTGTTGCCCCAAGTTTTTGTAAAATCACCAAAAAATCATGATTGTGCGCCCATAAATAAAACCGTATCTTGCGATCCTCTTCAAAATAGTAAAAACATTTTACTTCTGTATGAATGTGATTATCTATAATGCGCTTTACCCATTCGATTCGTTGGGCTCGGGCGATATCAAATTCTCTAACTTTAGTTTTATCATTTTTACGAGTCACTATATGCCAGAAAGTTTCTTCTTTTCCATCCTTAACCCCTTGGTGATGGGGATTAATATAAACAATATCATTTAGATAGGTCCGTTGTTCGATGAAATCTCGTTGAAATACCTCATACAATGCATCAAAGATTTCGTCCAGCGAAGTATGAGCAGAAAGATCTAATGTCGTACTAAACATTAAACTTCCTTGGGCTATAACGAAAGATATTAAACTTACTCTCCCATTGAGGAGTCCCCAATGCAAGATCATGTCCAATATGTTGCTCGATGGTTTGAACGATATGATTTTTAATGCTGCTACTATGCTCAATATCATTACGGTTTTTATATCCAAGTGCCCCAATCAGCAAATCACACACCTGAAGTAGTTGTGACTCATGAGAGTGAATAATTGTAAATTCGGGCTCAATATGTCCACGGCTTTCATTGACAAAAACTTCTTTTAATTTACTAACGCGTTTGCCACCTTGACTGTCTTTGTAATCCAGATAAATTTTATACTGATTGCCAGCATTTAAAAAATCACGTAGTGTGTAATAGTACATCTTATAGTAAAACTCATCATGCGTTGAAGAAAAGAGGTCATGTTCGAGATAGGATTTATTAATAACGACCGTGCCCTTAAATCGAAGATGTACGCTGCTAAAAAAATACTCTAGGAGTTCATCATAAAAAGGTTTTTGATTTTCAGAAACTTTTGTCCATTTGAGTTCTTTTGTATAGTTGTGTTTGTGGCGAAGATACTTGATGGTTTTGTTGGCACGGATCACCTCTTCTTCTGGGCACTGTATTGCCCCTAAAATCATAAGATTAGAACTATCATATTCCAAGTGATTACTTTCATCACAAAAAATTTTATATGCACTCATTCATTATTCCTTCCATCTATTGTCTTAATCAGTTGGCTTGTACCTTCAGGTGTGATAAGTATTCGATTAATGTTGTCTTTCGACAAGACATTATCACTAATCAATTTATTGATGATATCTCTAGCCACAAGCTTTGCAACGCCCTTTTCTGAATTTAGTTTATTCAACAAGCTTTCTTCATCGGTAATATTATAAGAATCATAAAAATATCTGACAACCTTCATAAAATCAGTATCAGGCTCATTGTTCGTAGCTACTGAACTATCTACTTGAACACTACCCACTTGGACAGTTGCATTGACTACGCCAACTGCTGATAACTGGGATGTCAATTCCTCTACTTTTTGCTGAAGTTCATCACATTGCTCAATTTTAATATCTAGCATTTTATTGGCTTGACTTAACTGGCTATTAAGAGATTCTGTTTCTTTTAGTAGCTGCTGTAATTCTTGTTCGGCTTTTGTTGATCTATCACTGAGAGATGCTGTTTTGGATTCCAAAGGTTGAATTGCATTTTTAAGCTTTTCTTTATACTCTTCTTCTTTTTTTCCGAGTTTGATTAAAGTGTCATCTTTTTCATCACTTAAGCGAGTAATATCCGCTCTAATTTTGCGAGCTTCTTCCTGCGGGATGGGTGTTTCATTTTCAATTTTTTGCTTGACCCATTTGGACCATTTATTGTAAAAGAGCGTCGCATAGTAAAATCCTAGTGCAAAAGCTGGATAAATAAATACATATATCAAAGCGATGTAGAGCGGATATAAAAATTCGATGTGATATACACTGAGATGCATAAGTTTTTTCTCGAGAGTGCTGTCGCCAAAATAAACTAACAAATATTTGTGATTTAGAAGTACCCATGAGATAATATATGAACTCATAAACGGGGTATAAGCAAAATCGTAAAGCTTAGCTTTAATCGAATCTTTTATATCATCAAGCATTAATGCATCCTTCTTTTATGGATACAAATGCATAAAATAACGGTAAGATGATTCTCATTTGATACCTTCAATGTTAAAGTCATACTTAGCTAAACGTAGCAATGCAAATAGCAATAAATTAAACCCTCTAAATGAATAATCACCGGGCATCATCAGACTATGTCCTATTTTATTACGAAAATTTTCACCATCTTGCTCTATAAGTATCATTTTAAGAAGTAACGTTTCCTCTGATCCTAAAAAAGATTCCAGTTCTTTTTCACGTAAAAGTCTATTGATGTCCTTGAATTGCTCAATAGATCTCTTGGCTGAATCTGTTTTAGTCTCAATTATATCGATATTAAGAACTTCACAAAAATCTCTTATTATCCCCTCAAACTTCATCGTCAAAGAATCCATCGCAGTGACAAAATTAGGCTCATAAGTCAAATTAGAAGTTATAGCATACTCCATTTGTACAAAGTACTCATGTATAGCAGGTGCTACTTGATTTAACCAAGTATATTGCATCTGCTGCCCATTCACTAGAGTTTTACTCAATTGCTTTCCAAACCAACTAGTTTGTTGAAGGAAAGATAATAAGCAATTTGCTGTGAGCTTTCCCTTCGAAATAGCTTGAAACATGAGCTTATCAAAAAATATCATGATGAGATGCAATTCAATATCATACGACTGTTTGATACGACGAATTTCTTTTTCATTATCTGAAGCATAATATTTGATTGAATTGCCCCTCGGATCGACAATTTCAGTCCCAATAGTAGAAGAGAATGAAAATTCAGCAGACGAAGAATTGTTTTTGAATGTAGGTATGAGTTTTTCAGACTGTATCAAATAAATCAAAATTTCTTCGCACGAGCGTTCAAGCCAACCAGCTATATCCTCTTCAACTGCATCCAGATAGTCTTGCGGAATTTCCATTGGGATCGAAGCAAAAGATATATTGCTTTTAAAAAATTTCAATGTTTCAGATAGCTCGGATACCTTACTTTCATCCCCAGCTTTTTTGTAGTTTTTTATTGCTTCACGGCAATAGGTGGCTCCTGCAAGACCAGAATTTTGTTTGGCTTGTTCAATCAAAATTTCCCAATTTTGACCTATTGTTTCATACCATGGAAATCCCGCATTAAAAGTATGTTTTGAATCAATTTGTTGACCAATATGCAACATGGTGATTGCAAAATGTGGATGATTCTTCTCAACTAAGAGACGAGCTGTTTCAAAGCATAGTTGAGGAAGCTCCTCGAAATCTGTTTTTTTGAAAGTTTTTTCTTCCATCATGAGGGTTAAAATATGATTTCGAACAGCTGCAAAATTATCTTTCTCTATTGGATACTGTTTCAAAACAGTAAGAACTAATTGCTTTACTTCTTGAACCTTGTATTTGACCATTTTTGCAAGATAAAAACAGTTTGATAGCGTATTTAGTAAATACGCATGATGATCAGTTTCGGTGTGAACTGACATGCTAGGTATAACATCTAAATATGTGTTGATGGCAAGCTTGGCAAACGAAATTTCTCGTTTTTTCAGCCAAAAAAAGTGATTGTAATAAGCTTTGAGAAAAAGGTTTTGACATTCTTCGGAACGTCTTATTAGATAGTTAAAAAGTTCTTCTGAAAAATTATCATGATCCGGCCACGTTTTTTCTAAACCATTCGTATCTACGAATGACATATGAAAATTGATTTGATTTTTATGCAGCCCACATGACAAAATTTCTATTTCGTATTGGGCTTCTATAGCTTCGATACTTCCCGACTCATATCGATCTCGCATTTTCTGGAAAATGCTCACGAAATCGTGCGGTGAATAAATCGGTATAATTCCCGTATCCAGCCAGTTATGTAGCTTAATGAGAGTATCTACTTCGGTCGGAATTGTGAAATCCATTAAACAGCTTTCCTCACATCAATCTTCCCCGTAACCGCCGCAGAGATCAGAGCCGTGCGCCGTTCTTTCATCAGCTCTATCGCTTGTCTAGCTTTCGCAATAAGAGTATCGATTTTAGCTGTTTGGATGTCGAGGTAGTTGGCGATGGCGGTTTGTTCATCATTTGATGGAAATGGTATATCAAAATTATTTAAATTGCCAGTTGTGAGCTGATTAATTGTAGCCGTAAGAAAAGTTCCTGATTGATATTTAAAAATTGCAGAATTTAATACCCAAAACACGTATCTACTATATGGTGTTCTAAACATTGTCATAAATGCACCAAATGTCAAGTTTTCAGAGTTAACATCTATCATCGCATTTTTTCCGATAAGAGATCGGCTACCATTTCGAGAACATATTAGAATATCGTTTTTTTGTGTCAACAAACGTTTAGGAATTTCAGCATTAACGTATACATTGTCATCGAAAGTGATTTTTTTATTTTGCACGTTTGAAGAACGTAATACTAATATTCCATTTTCTTCATCTGTAACATCATTTGGCGAATATGTTAGCCCTATAATAGCTTCGCCAATAAACTTCAATTTTGTCATTCTCCAATGCTCAGGCACTTCCCCCAACCATTCAGCCCCACTATCTTTCATCGCCACATCAGGATCAATCCCTTTGGTTACGGCATGAGATATGAGTGCAGAGCGTTTTTCCCCCAATAACTCGATCATCCGCTGTTGCTTGGCGATGAGGGTATCGATTTTGGTGGTTTGGATGTCGAGGAAGTTGGCTATGGAGGTTTGTTCTTCGTATGAAGGAGTAGGCAATATCATTTCATTTATAAATTCTGAACTTGCTCTCGGCATTTTTGTTCCATAAGTCGAACTATCAACGATTTTGATAAATTCATCAGAAAGTAATGAATAAAAAGCAAATGAACTATCGAAATCTTTTGTTGGGCGATAGGTTAGTAAGTCTCCAAAAGCCACTCCAATAGAATCACACTTGTAAACCTTTGCAAGATAGGGACGTAGTTTTCCAAAGAGAATATCGCCAGATTTAAAAGATACATCTTCACCTTGATATGATGATTCTGTTGCAATGTACTTTCCAGATTTACTTTCAATATTTTCCAAAGCAATTACAATTTGTCCACTAATTGTAATTTTTTGGGTCTGTAAGCTCAAATTGTATTTTAATTTTTTGGCTTCCCAATGCTCAGGTACTTCCCCTAACCAATTAACACCGCTATCTTTATAATTAGGATAGGGTTGGTAACGGCTCATGCCTCATCCTTGGAGCTGTCATACAAAAGCTCATGGAGTTTGGCACGAATGAGTTTTTTATCGGGGAGCTGTGTCTCATAGTGCGCTACCAGTGTCGGTGAGATATTGCGACTCAGGGCGTATTCTACGACTTCATCATCTTTGTCCCTGCAAATGAGCACCCCTATGCTTGGGTTTTCATGCGGTTTTTTGACATCACGGTCAAGAGCTTCGAGATAAAAATTGAGTTGCCCTAAGTGTTCGGGTTCAAACTTGCCGATTTTGAGCTCAAATGCCACCAAAGCGGACAACTCGCGATGAAAGAAAAGCAAATCGATGTAAAAATCACGGTTACCCACCTGCAAGCGATACTCTTCTCCAACAAAGATGAAATCTCCCCCAAGTTCGAGGATAAATTGTTTCATCTGGGCTATGAGTGATTTTTGGAGGGTGGATTCGCTATGTTTTTGCGGAAGTCCCAAAAACTCCAAGACATAGCTGTCTTTAAAGGTGTTTTCGATGGTTGGATGTATTTCTCTCAGCACTGCCGAGAGTTTTGTATTGCCTATCATGGTGCGCTCAAACAAAGAAGCATCAATCTGCCGATCCAGTTCTCTTGACGAGTATCGCTCTTTGGTTGCCAGTTGCAGATAAAACTCTCGTTCTTCAGATGTTTTACATCGTGAAAAGATGATGGTGTTATTGGTCCATGTCAATTCTCTCACCAGTGGCGAGAGTTTTTCATCATCACCATACGTCTCATAAAACTGCTTCATCCTCCAGAGATTTTTATCACTAAAGCCTTTTAGCTCAGGTTCTGCATGAGCGATAAATGTTGCCAACTCTTTGACCACCCCTTTACCCCAAGCGGCGTTTTGAACCTTTTGGCTGATGGTCTGACCAATGTTCCAGTAGAGTTCTATAAGAGATGAATTGATGGTGGCATAGATTTTTTGTTTCGATGTTTTAATATGCTCCAGAATCGGTGCAAAGTCTTGATGAGAGGTTTTTATATTCACGAATGTACCTCATTGAGCAGATCAAGAATCTCTTTGGTAATACCGTCAAGTTCCGTATCGATCTCATGGAGGCTTCGTGGCGGTGTGTATTCGTAGAAATGGCGGTTAAATGGAATCTCGTAGCCCACGATACCGATCTTCCCATCTTTGGGATCGATATGTTTTTTATCCTCACTTATCCATGCGTCGCTCACATGAGGGAGAACTTCACGTTTGAAATACGTTTGGATATTTTCAGACAGTGGGATGTTTTCGTTGTCACGCAGTGCAGTATCGGGTTTTGGCTTCCCTTTGGTCATCACGACTTTACCCTCTTCGATCACGGGTCGCTCAACGGTGATGCGACGGTATCCGAAATCAGTGGTATCGAAAATCTTGCACACTTTGGACGCTTCGAATGCACCGTAAATACGGGTAATCTCATCGATAGAGGGCTCTTTGAGTTCTTTACGCTTGCTTCCCAGTGATTTGCGCATACTCTCACCCATTCCTGTAGCATTTACAAGTTGGACTTTGCCTTTGCGTTGGGGAGATTTATGATTTGAGAGTACCCAAATATAGGTGGAAATACCAGTATTGAAAAACATATCGGTAGGCATCGCTACGATACCTTCTAAAAGATCATTTTCGAGAATATAACGGCGAATCTCACTCTCACCGCTTCCTGCACCGCCGGTAAAGAGGGGTGAACCGTTGAGAATGATCCCGATGCGGCTACCACCCTCTGATTTAGGACGCATTTTTGAGATGAGATGAAGCAAGAAGAGCAAACTTCCATCACTCACACGAGGTAATCCAGGACCGAAGCGACCGCCGAATCCTTTTTCTAACTGCTCTTTTTTAACCTCTTTTTCGACTTTCTTCCACTCGACACCAAACGGAGGATTAGAGAGCATATAGTCAAACTTTTTATCATAGAGCTGATCGTCGCTGAGCGTATTGCCGTATTTGATGTTGGCAACATCTTGACCCTTGATGAGCATATCGGCTTTACAGATAGCATACGACTCAGGGTTGAGCTCTTGTCCGAAGGTGACGAGCTTGGCATTCGGATTCATCTCATAGACGTATTCACTCCCAGAGGAAAGAAATCCTCCAGTACCTGCTGTAGGGTCGTAGAGGCTGCGAACAATTCCTGCTTTAGTCAATACCGAATCATCACCGATAAAGATAAGAGAGGTAGTGAGACGCACGATGTCACGCGGGGTGAAGTGCTCTCCGGCAGTTTCATTAGATGCTTCAGCAAATCGGCGGATGAGCTCCTCAAATACCAATCCCATCTGATGGTTACTGATAGCATCAGGATGGAGATCGACAGTTGCGAATTTCTCGACAGTTTTATAGAGGAGGTTTGACTCATCCAGATACGCGAGCTGTTCGGTAAATTTGTATCGTTCAAAAATCTCACGGGCATTGGGGCTAAAATCAGCGATTAGCGTTTCGAGATTGTGACGGAGATTCGCAGGATCTGCCAAAAGAGTTGATAGAGTAAAACGGGAAATATTATAAAAACTTTGCCCTGCCTTTTTAGTGAGAAAAACATCGAGTGCGATTCCGAGATCTTTACGAGCTTGATATTCATCGAGAACATCCGCGCGGGTTGGTTCGAGTACACATTCCAAGCGGCGTAAAAGGGTAAAAGGCAAGATAACCTTGCCATAGTCAGATTGCTTGTAGTCACCTCGAAGGAGGTCGGCAACTGACCAGATAAACGCCGCTGTAGAAGAAAAACTCATTAAAATCTGCCTTGATGCTTTTTGTTAAATGATTATACATTAAGAGGCTGAAAGAAGCGAAAAATCAATCTTCTTGTTCTTTGATTTTATCGAGAAAATCAGCCCACCATTGCATTAGCGGACGCATCTGTTCAGTGTAATCGGCCATGTGGGTATAGGCACGAATGGCTTTATTGTTTTCATGATGGTCGAGTACACGTTCACGAGTTTCAAATAAGGCTCCGTGTTCTTTCGCATAGGTTTCACTGAGGCTGCGAAAAGTTCCACGGAAACTATGCGTGGTCTGTTTACGACCTTTGGATTCATCTGTAAAACCCATAATTCGAAGGGCTTTATTGCATGTCTCTTCATTCATGTGATCTTCGAAATCTTTAATACCGTGAAATATCCATGTTCCCCAACCGGTAATTTCTCGTGTCTCATTTAAAATTGAGATAGCTTGATCGGGTAAAGGTAGCACAAAATCAGGTAATGAAGGGTCTGGAACCTTCATTGCTGGTCGAGGTATGGTCAAGGTGCGTTTATCAAAATCGATCATATCCCATCGGAGCGTTGTGAGATTTTCCGCACGATAGGGAAGAATTACTACAAGTCGTAACGCATTGCGAACTATTTTGCTATGTTTGTAGCCATCAATTGCGCGGAGGAGTTCACCTAAAATTTTTTCGTTAGTAATTTTTGCATAGTGATGATTTCCTTTACTTGGCGGAACGATTTCATTAATATAGATTTCCATCGTAATATTAATGGGGGTTCGCTTATTGGCTTTTGCCCATTTCCATAGTTGCTTGCAGATGTCAAAAACACGACGGGCAGTTTCCGCTTTACCGTCAATAGCTTTATGACTTTTTGGAGTTACAACGTTAGGAACATTTTTGATGCAATTAATAATATCGCTGTCCGTAATATCCTCGATTACCTTTTCTCCGAGAGTAGGGAGAATATAGTGTTTCATGCGACTTTGGTAATGATCTACTTGACCGAGGCTGATAGCGTTGCTTTTAAAAATTAGAAAATCATTGAGAACATATTTTAGAAGATTCTGCTGCTTTTCTTTGTCAAGAGTAGCATGCAGTTTAATTTCGGCTTTTTCATCTTTACGTTTTTCAGAAGGGTTAATACCTTGAGATAGAAGAGTTCTGTACTCTCGACATAAATCTCGAGCATCACTAAGTGAAATTTCGGGGTATTTTCCTAGTGAGAGCGTGTTTTCTTTCTCGTTAAAATTGTATTTAAATCTCCAAAGTTTAGAACCTTGTATTGTTATTTCTTTTATGGTTTGATCAGGAAGTACTTCTTTGATTTTTTTATAGGCTTTGATGATTAAAATGAGACCATCACCATCATAAAGCTTTTTGTCTTTTTCAATTGATGCTATTTTTTTGAGTAAGGAATCGCTTAATGGTTTCGTTATGCGTGCCATTCTGAGCCTTTTTAAGGGTACTTTTTTTGTATAAAATGATTGTACCGAAAAGATACCCCTAAACGTACCCCTAAAAATTTTGGATTTGGATAAATTGCTATGGATGAGGCTGGACAGGTAAAATAGCTTAAAGTGCTTGAATGACGAGGTTTACGAGGTGTTTTTGAATGAATCTGGATTGTTTTGGAAGTGTTGGTGGTGGCCAATCTCGGAATCGAACCAAGGACACGCAGATTTTCAATCTACTGCTCTACCGACTGAGCTAATTGGCCACGTTTTGTGGAGTGCAATTATAGCTATGTAAGCTTGAAGATAAGCTTAATGTCTATTAACTTGTTTGTGCAAGCTCCTTAAACAGATTGCCTCGTTGGGCGTATGAGGTAAATTGATCCAGACTGGCGGCGGCTGGAGAGAGCATTGCGACGCTTTGTCGATTGTGTTTTTGTTTGATTTGTTCTACTGCGATATCGAGGGTATGACAGAGTATGCAGGGGATATTGTATTGTTTGCACAGTGTTTCGAGTCTGGTTGCGTTAGCACCGATAGCATACACGGTGAGTTCATATTTTTTGAGAGGGATAAACAGCTCTTCGAGTTCAACCCCCTTATCATCACCACCGAGGACTAAATGGATAGGGTATTCGCCGTAGGTACGTAATGCTGCGAGGGTGGCATCGATGTTAGTCGCTTTGGAATCATTGACCCAGAGACGGTTCTTGGAATCACGAAACTCCTCTTGGCGGTGGGGATCGAGGATAAAGGCATTGATGCGGTCGTAATCAACACGATCGTAGAGGATTTTATCAATCCCCATCGCGATCATGGCATCCATCAAAAATGCCCCTTTAAATTTGATTTTAGACGCATCAAGTCCGAAATACTTTGCCAAATCTTTTTCATCTTCATAGATAATTTTAAATCCATTGGTCGGGACATTGGCAAACATTTTTGGCAAGATGATTGCTTCTCCCTCTTTCATCATCGAGAGGGGTTTGAGCTTGGCTTCAAAATAGGCTTCCATACTTCCATGCCAGCTCACGTGATCGGGGGTGACGGGGAGGAGGGCGTAAATATTGGGGCGAGCTACCTCGTTATAGTGCATACTAAATGAGCTTGTTTCTAAAATCCAGATAGGAGCTTCGGCTGACATATCTGCGAGTGGAGTTCCGATGTTTCCACCGCTGATAGCTCCTTTATCCTTTAGGAGATGTTCAACCATTTGGGTTGTCGTGGTTTTACCGTTGGTTCCGCTAATCCAGATGGAAAAAGGCATTTTAGGGGCAAAAAAATCGTATTCGCTGATGAGATGCGATGCACTTTGGATGAGGGGATGTGAGGGGGGAAATCCGGGAGAGGGGATTTCATGTGTGAAGAGACGGGTATCAAATTCGCTGACAGGTTTGAGGTAGTTTCCCTCTTCATCGGTAAAAGGTTTTATCACTTTGTCATCGAAAAAGGTACAAGACCCTATACGTTTAGCAATAGCACGGGTGGTTTTGCCGTACCCGAAACAGGCAATCTTCATGTTTTCCATTAACGAATCTTCATCGTGATGAGAGCAAGGATGTTCGAGAGCATCGCAATTATCCAAAATCGGACGATAATTTTGTTCTCCGCCCACTGTTTCATTTCAAAATGGTGATGGATCGGTGCCATTAAAAAGACCCTTTTTTTGCGAAGTTTGTAGCTTCCTACTTGGAGTATGACCGATACGGTTTCAATGACGAAAATAAATCCAATCAAGATAAGTAAGATTTCACTTTTCCCGATAATCGCCATATACGCGATAAAAGCACCCAATGTTAGTGAACCGCTGTCTCCCATAAATACTTGCGCAGGATGACAGTTAAACCATAAAAAGGCGACAAGTGAGCCAATAAGCGCCGCAGCGATGACAACTACTTCTCCCGCAGGAATTTTCGGCATCAAGAGATAATGGGAGAGGGCGGCATTACCGACAACATAAACGATAACGCTCAGTGAGAGGAGGGCAAAGACCGAGGGGACGGTCGCAAGTCCATCGAGCCCATCGGTAAGATTGACCGCATTGGAAGTAGCAATGATTACCAAAACCCAAAACCCAATACTAAAATACCCCATGTCAAACAGGCTTGATTTGATAAACGGAACATAAAAACCGGTTTCGAGTTTTGCAAAATAGATAAGAAAAGCACCGATAGCGAGTCCAAAAATAAGCTGAAGGGCGAGTTTGGCGCGTGCACTAAGACCTGCTAGGTTATCACCGCCTCGAATTTTTCCCCAATCATCCGTAAAACCGATGTAGGCATAAAAGATAAGAGTAAGCAATCCGCCAATGGCAAAAGGGTTCATTATGTTTACCGTGAGGAGGGAAGCAATAACGGTGGAAGCGATAAAAACAATTCCTCCCATCGTGGGTGTTTTGGCTTTGCCTTGGTGGGCACTCACGTATTCATTGATGGGTTGAACTTTGGCTGAACGCTGTGCCCATGCGATAAAACGGGGCATAAAAAAGAGGGTAAGTAATAAGCCGATAAAAAAAGCAAGACCCGCTCTAACGGTGATGTATTGAAGAATATTAATACCTAAGTGTTGATGAAACCAATATAACATTATGAGGACTCTTTAGAAGACAAAATTGTAAAGCAAGTGACATTTTAATATAATTAGTCAAAAGTTTGATTAATCAGGAGGGAAAATGGGCAAAAAAACCGTTTTGGTCATTACCGATGGGATTGGATATTCACCGAAGCACTCGTTTAATGCCTTCCATGCTGCCCGTAAACCGACTTACGATCAGCTGTTTACAGATGTTCCGCACTCTCTTATCGACACCTTTGGTTTGAGCGTCGGTTTACCTGAGGGGCAGATGGGTAATTCGGAAGTAGGGCACATGAGTATCGGAAGCGGTCGTGTGCTGTATCAGGATCTGGTCAAAATTTCTCTTGCCCTAGAGGATGGCAGCTTTGAACGCAATGAGGTATTTAGTGCTTTATTGAAAACAAGCAATCGCCTCCATCTCATTGCTCTTATGAGCGATGGCGGAGTTCATTCCCATATTGATCATTTGCTAGGTGTTGCAGAGATTGCCGCCGATGCGGGCAAAGAAGTATGGCTTCATCTCATCAGTGATGGACGGGATGTCTCTCCCACTTCGGCTATCCATTTTGTCCAAACCATCAAAGCGCATGGACGTCGTAATATTAGAATCGGTTCATTGGGCGGGCGTTTTTACGCGATGGATCGGGATAACCGTTGGGAGAGGGTTGAGCATGGGTATAACGCCATCGTCAATGCGACTCCAAAAAGCGAACAAAGTGTTGTCGATTACATCGAAAATTCATATGCCAAGGGTGAAAAAGATGAGTTTATCGTCCCTACGGCATTTGACGGATACGAAGGATTTAGTGAGGGAGATGCGGTTTTAACCCTCAATTTCAGAAGCGATCGGATGCGGCAATTCGCCACAGCCTTGGGAGATGAGCAGTTTAAGGGGTTTGAACGTCGTTTTATCCCTACCCATTTTGCAACGATGACGCAGTACGATAAAAGCTTTCCGTATCCCGTGCTGTTTCCCAAAGATGCGCCTATAAATACCCTCTCAGAAGTGATTTCTCGCGCGGGTAAACGACAGCTTCATACGGCGGAGACAGAAAAATATGCGCACGTTACCTTTTTCTTTAATGGCGGTATTGAAGAGCCGTATGAGAATGAGACACGGGTATTGATTCCAAGCCCGCAAGTTAAAACCTACGATATGCAGCCTGAAATGTCTGCGGCAGAAGTGGGAAATGTCGTAGTAAAAGCGATTGCAGAGGGGATCGATTTTGTTGTGGTAAACTTTGCCAACGGTGATATGGTGGGACATACGGGTAATTTTGAAGCAGCAACGAAAGCCGTTGAAGCTGTGGATGAGCAACTCGGACGGATTGTTGAAGCAGTAAAAGAAAATGATTATGCAATGGTGTTGACAAGCGATCATGGCAACTGTGAAGAGATGCGCGATGATGCAGGAAATACCTTGACCAACCACACGGTGGGAAAAGTATGGTGTTTTGTGATGGCAGATGGAGTTGAGCACGTTCATGCGGGGGCATTAAACAATGTTGCTCCGAGTGTTTTAAAACTGATGGGGATTGAGATTCCATTAGAGATGGATTCACCACTAATTTAAAGGATAAGTATGAAGTTTAGCGGAAAAAATGTTTTAGTAACCGGTTCAAGCCGAGGTATCGGTGCAGAAGTGGCAAAAGTATTAGCAGGGTATGGTCTTAAAGTATGGATTAACTACCGCAGCGGTGCAAGTGCAGCTGATGCAGTTAAAGATGCGATCGAAGCAGAGGGCGGAAAAGCGGCTGTGATCGGCTTTGATGTGAGTGATGAAGCAGCATTTGTGGATGCCATTAAAACGATACTCGATGCAGATGGCGAACTATCGTATTTGGTCAACAATGCGGGGATCACGAACGATAAATTGGCGATGCGTATGAAAGCCCAAGAGTTTACGAGCGTTATCGATGCCAATCTTACCTCTGCGTTTATTGGTTGTCGAGAAGCGATGAAAGCGATGCGCAAACAAAAGTTTGGAAGCATCGTTAATATGGCATCCATTGTCGGTGAAACAGGAAATGCAGGGCAAACCAACTATGCAGCATCCAAGGGCGGAATGATTGCAATGACGAAAAGTTTTGCGATTGAAGCAGCTACGAGCGGGATCCGTTATAACTGTATCACTCCGGGTTTCATCGCAACCGATATGACCGATGAACTCAAAGAGGAGGTGAAAGCAGCATTTACTGCCAAAATCCCAATGGCACGTTTTGGCAACGCTGCGGAAGTAGCAGAAGCTACGGCATTTTTACTCAGCGATCACGCTAGCTACATCACGGGTGAGACCCTTAAAGTTAATGGTGGAATGTATATGTAAATCAAAACTTAAGGGTGAAATTTTCCCTCTTAAGTTAAATATGCTATACTTTTACGATTTTATTCATATGAACAGGAGCTATTATGGCACTTTTGGAAGACATTAAAGAAGTAGTGGTTGAGCAACTCAGCGTAAACCCAGATGAAGTAAAAGCGGATTCTAAATTCGTAGAAGATCTTGGTGCTGATAGCCTTGATGTTGTTGAATTGGTAATGGCTCTTGAAGAGAAATTCGATATCGAAATTCCTGATGATGAAGCGGAAAAAATTCAAACCGTTCAAGATGTAATCAACTACATCGAAGGCAAAAAGTAATCACAAAACCTTCAAGGCATTAGCCTTGATGAGAGTGATTTTAACTGTTGGCTTATCTAAGCCATCGTTTAAGACCATTGATACGCAGGAGAAAATGTGAAACGAGTAGTAGTAACCGGCATGGGGATGATCAACGCATTGGGTCATGATAAAGAGAGTTCTTTCAAGGCTATTTGTGAAGGTGAATGCGGTATCGATATGATTACTATTTTCGATGCATCGCAACACAGTGTACAAATTGCTGGCGAAGTAAAAGGGTTTGATCCTGAAACTGTTATGCACCCAAAAGAGGTAAAAAAAGCGGATCGCTTTATCCATTTTGGACTCAAAGCGGCGCAAGAAGCGATGGAAGATGCAGGGTTGAATGCAGATATAGACAAAGACCGTTTTGGTATCAGTGCAGCAGCGGGTATTGGCGGATTGGCAGCGATTGAGGCGAGTTCTATCGTATTGGAGACCAAGGGTCCGCGTCGTATTTCTCCGTTTTTTATCCCTTCAGCACTTGTCAATATGTTGGGTGGATTTGTCTCGATTGAACACGGGCTTAAAGGTCCTAACCTTTCAAGCGTAACGGCATGTGCAGCAGGAACTCATGGGATTAGTGAAGCGGCAAAAACCATTATGACAGGCGGTGCAGATCAGATGCTCGTAGTTGCCGCTGAATCAGCAATTTGCGGTGTCGGTATCGGTGGATTTGCAGCAATGAAAGCTCTCTCTACACGTAATGAAGAGCCTAAAAAAGCGTCTCGTCCTTTTGATGCAGATCGTACAGGATTTGTAATGGGTGAGGGTGCAGCAGCGCTCGTACTTGAAGAGTATGAGAGTGCGGTAGCACGAGGAGCGCGTATTTATGCAGAGCTTATCGGATTTGGTGAGAGTGGTGATGCCAATCACATTACAACTCCGGCACCGGGCGGTGAGGGTGCAGCACGCGCTATGAAAGCGGCGATGAAAATGGCAGGTCAGCCTAAAGTGGATTACATCAATGCACACGGTACAAGTACCAAGTACAATGACTGGTATGAAACCATGGCAACCAAAGCAACGTTCGGCTCAGTTGAAAATTGTCCTCCAATTAGCTCAACCAAAGGTCAAACAGGTCACTGCTTGGGAGCTGCTGGCGGTATTGAAGCAGTTGTGAGCATCATGGCAATGCGCGATAGCATCATCCCTCCGACCATCAACTATGAAACACCGGATCTGGATTGTGATTTGGATATTGTCCCTAATGTAGCTCGGTATGCTGAGCTTAACGTCGTTATGAGTAATTCATTTGGATTTGGCGGCACCAACGGTGTTGTTATTTTCAAAAAAATCTAAGGCACTCTTTTGGCTACTTATCTCGATTTTGAACAAAAAATTTGCCAAATCCAAGAAGAAATTATTGCCGCAGAGGTTCGTTATGACCATCATGCGGTAACGATTCTCAAGCAAGATTTGGATAAAGAAGTTCAACAAACCTACGCAAATCTATCTCCTTATCAAGAGCTTCAGCTTGCACGTCATCAAGACCGCCCGTATGCTCTTGATTACATCAATCTTCTTTTTGACAAGAAATACGAGCTTCATGGAGACCGACATTTTCGTGATGACCTCTCCATTATCTGTTATTTGGGGATGATTGCTGATGAGCGGGTTATGATTATCGGTGAGCAAAAAGGGCGCGGAACGAAAAATAAGCTCAAGCGTAATTTCGGCATGCCCAATCCTGAAGGATACCGAAAAGCATTGCGTATGGCAAAAATGGCAGAAAAGTTTAAAATTCCACTTTTGATGCTGATCGACACTCCGGGCGCATATCCGGGATTAGGTGCAGAAGAGCGCAACCAAAGTGAAGCGATTGCTCGTAACTTGCTTGAACTTTCCAATCTCAACACCATTACTGTCTCCGTCGTTATCGGCGAGGGTGGGAGCGGTGGAGCATTGGCTATCGGTGTCGCCGATCGCCTTGCAATGATGCGTTATTCGGTTTTCAGTGTTATCTCACCTGAGGGGTGTTCAGCAATTTTGTGGAATGACCCAAGCAAAGTGGAAGCAGCAACCAAAGCATTGAAAATTACAAGTGAAGATTTGAAATCATTGGATTTGATTGATGATGTCATTGATGAGCCATTAATCGGTGCTCACCGTGATAAAGCGGGAGCGGTCAAAGCGGTTCAGGACTATTTCCTCTCGCAGGTCGAATCGTTACGTAAGCTCAGCGATGCAGAGCGTCTTGAAAAACGCTACAATCGTCTTGTCGGTGTTGGTAAATACAGCGAATAAAACTCCGTCATTATCGGACTCGATCCGATAATCCAGCTCTGCTCTTAAGATGGATTCCCAATCTACCCTAAAGGGCACGTGAAGTCGGGGATGACAACGTGGTTGGTTTTAATCTCTTCATCCTCGCAGCCTCTTTTGAAAATGCAATCAACTCTTCGGTCGTATGGATATTTTTTGGAACCATCGGAAGTACTTGTGCTAAGAGTTGTGTCGTGGTGATGGCATCGGAGAGGGCACGATGATAAGTGGCTTCGCTGTGAAGGTCATACATTTCATTCAAATATCTCAACCCATAGCGCTCAGATTCAAACGTTCTCTCCGCTAAATCAATCGTACAGAGTTGACGATTGAGCAATACTCCAAGACCGACTCGATCCATCATGGCAGAGACAAATTTATAATCAAACTTCGCATCATGCCCCACAAAAACAGCATCTCCTAAAAAAAGGCGAAAATCAGGCATTACTTTTGAAAGTGGGGGTGCATCAATGGTCTGTTCGACATTTATCCCCGTAATTTCTGCAATTGCATCCGAAATACTGTCACAATGCACCAGACTTTCAAAGGTGTCGATAATCTCTCCATTTTGAAATTTTACGGCACCGATTTCAATGATTTGGTGGTGAGCCGTTTTTGAACCGTTAGTCTCTACATCCACGATGCAAAAAAGGGTCTCTTTGATGGGGGTGAGAACGGTACGAAATTTATAGGATTTTGAATGGAGGATAATGTTCATCCCCTGAGAGAGAAGCATTTCAAGGGCGAGATCATCCCCTAATTTTTGCTCAAACTCTTCTTTTGGGATTCCGTTTTTAGAGAGACGGTTTACTATTTTTGGGTCTAAGGGAATCACGATTTCGCTCGCAGGATAAAATCAAAAACTTTTTGATGATCTTTTTTTCCGTGTGATGCTTCCACGCCGCTGCTGACATCCACGCCATAGAAGCCATACTCTTTAATAGAAGCGATATTCTCAGGATCAAGCCCCCCTGCGAGGATGATCTTAGAACAATCAACCCCCTCAAACCATTCGAGATTAAGGCGCTTTCCACTTCCGCCGTACGTTTCGCAATAAGCATCAATGAGACGATATTCATCTGCATTGCAAAGCACATCTTCGCGCTTTTGTGCACGAATGACTTTGAGAGATGGAAAATGTAGTGACGTATAAAAGTCATCGGTAACGTCAAAATGAATTTGAGCCAGCGTACATCCTGTTTCTAAACATATCGCTTGAATAGCTTCAGGGGTTTCATTGACAAAAAGGGCAACTTTTTCCATAAACGGAGGGAGTCTTTTGATAATAAGTTTAGCATTTTCGGGAGAAATATAGCGAGGCGACTGGGGATAAAAGACAAATCCTAACGCATCGGCTCCCGATTCTATTGCATTAAAGGCATCTTCACTGTTCGTAATACCGCAGATTTTTACTTTCATAATATCGCTTAGACGCGCAGGCTGTCGATAGCCGTTTTATAATCATCCGCACCAAAAACATAACTTCCGGCAACACATACATCTACACCTGCTTCTTTGAGCATCTGAATATTGCCGCTTCCTACGCCGCCATCGATTTCGATGAGACAGTTAGGGTTGATGGCATCCCGCAATACTTTGAGTCGTTTGATTTTTTCAACAACCGTTGGGATAAACTTTTGACCGCCGAATCCTGGATTGACAGACATAACTAACACCATATCCAAATCACCCAAGAGATACTCGATTGCCTCAGCAGGGGTATGGGGATTAAGAACGATGGCAGGTTTAATCCCCAATGAGCGAATATACTGGATGAGACGATGAGGATTTTTTTCCTCTTCAATATGAAAGGAGATATATTGGGGTTTAAGAGGGGCAAAAAGATCAACAAAAAAGGTATTATTTTGAACCATAAGATGAATATCGAGAGGTTTGGTAGCAGCTTTTGCAATAGCACTGACGACAACAGGTCCAATCGTCATATTGGGGACAAAATGCCCGTCCATCACATCGACATGGACTAAATCACATCCCGCATCACAGATGGCACGAACATCACGGGCTAAATTACCAAAATCAGCCGAAAGAATACTGGGAGCAACGAGCATAATAAAAACCTTCGTTATTTTTTTGACATTTTAGCGAAAAAGTCAGCGTGTCAGGAAAAAGATAAAATTTTGTCCCTCAAAACTCAAATCTACTTGAACCCCTTTTTTATCTTGGGCGATTTCAAGAAGGGTTTTGACATCAGCATATGTTCGGGGCAACGTAATATCAAGACGTTTTTTATTCTCAGAGAGAAGTACTTTCGCACGTCCGCCGATAATGTTGACGAATTCAGCCAAGGAGTCGAGGATATCTTCATCGTTAACATTGGAATCTCCAATGAGAAGTTCACACGCTTTTTTGGCAATAGTACGAGGAAAAACAAGGATAATCAATCCATCAATATCCCCATAAAAACCGATAGAACTTGCTACTTGATCGGTAGAATCTGAAACGGTAAGGGTCTGAATTTTTACGGAGCTTTTGGTTGCTTCAGCATTGGTCATCATAGCAATCGTGGAGACGGTAGCGTCAATAAAATGGGTAAGCTCATTGATGAGGGCTTTGTTTAGGGAGCGATGCTGTTTCGCCGTTGCCCCGCCTCCGCCACCAAGATCGCTTAATAGCTCTTTATTTTTGAGGATATCTTCCATGTTATCAAAAAAGAGCATCCCTGCATCTTCAAGATCATTTTTGAAGGCTTCAGGTGTTTTTTCGAAAGTTAGCCCTACGAAGCAGATGGTCGCATTGTATTCGGCAGCTGCAGAAGAGAGTTTGGTGAAAAAATTGAGGGCATGGACATTCATTGAAATGACTTTGTAGGCATCAAAGATAAACAGCCGAAATCCAACATTCAGAGAATTGTTGTGATAGGCGATATTAAACGTATTGCTGATCTCAGCATCTAAAAAATTGGAGATGGTATAAATAATCGCATTACCCGTGACACGAGTGGCTACTTTTTGTCCAAAATATCCCAAATAGGTATCTTCAATAACAGCATAATAGAGATCGAGACGTTGTTTCTTTTCTTCAAATTCGTGCAAACTTTGGGCGATGATGGGATTGTGACCATAATCAAACAGTTCAATGGCCATAGCAGAGCGTTGAGAGTGGTCGGTATTGTAGAGCAAAACAGTCTTGGACTCACTTTTATTACTGGAGACAAAGAGTTCGGCTATTTTTTCACTTTTAAACAAAGAGAAGCTCAGTTCATTTCCATAAAAGGTATTAATTGCTTTAAATTTTGTATGATCATAATCGCAAAATCCGACGACAATGTGCTTTTGTATTCGTATATTGGTTAAGAGACGAACAAAAGTATCAAGCCCATTTTTGTTAAAGAAAATCACTTTTTTGAGAGATACCAGCAACATATCTATATTAAGACTTTCGGTTGCTTTGATGTCGTCTATGGTTAAAAAGGAAGGGGCATTGTTCCCATCTAAAAAGCCTTGAAGATGAAAAATTCCAATACGTCCTTTCACTACGGCGCGCATGGTTATGCCATCACTTGCATAAAGGATTCGTAAATGTCGTGAACGAAATCGATTTGAAAATCGATAAATTCATTGAGCCCGGCACTCACATAAACACTTTGACTGAGTTCGTAAAAAAGAAGTAAATGCATCCATTGAGCCAGTCTCTTCTCCTCAGCGCTTAGAGTGTCTCGCAGTCCGGATGCTCCTTGAATAAGGATGACTGTTTTCTCACTCATCTCCCACATGTGTGCAATTTCTGCTGCAAGGTCAAAAAGATCACGACCGCTGAGCCGCTTTAATATGGTATTAAAATCAAGGGCTTTAACGCTGCGAAGTTGTGTGACTTCAGCTTTTCTGGAGGCAAAAAGAGCTTCACACACAATAATAGTAGCGGGGATAAGAGAAATGGCGCTTTGAATCTCTTTATCATCGATATTAAGATGAAGCAAAATTTTCTCCCAGTATTTACTCAATGACGCTTGCAAGTAGTAAAACTGGTGATCGGTGAGGGCAAACAATTCCCATTTTTTTGGTGTGAGCAGACTCAATAAATAGTTATAAAGGGTTTGAACCGTTGCACTGACGCCAAGAATACTAAAAATTTGACTGACATCGCTCACTTCATTTTTAAATCCATACAGCGGACGATTGACTAATATTTTTAGATAATGGCGGAGAGCCGGATCTTCAGAGGCACATTTGGCTGCTTTGGGTAAATCTCCTGCACGGGCGTAATTCAACGCTTGACGTACAACAGCGGGGGCTGGCGGGATGTTTTGAATATAAAGAGTTACTTCTTCGGCTGTTATCACTAGGGTATGTATCCAATGTTTTTCTCAATTGTAATACTTCTTAGTTAAAGGGAACTTTAGCGGAATAAAAAGTCATTGCTTAAGGTAAACTTTGGGTTCATTGAGGTAGAATTCGCAACCTAAATTTACGCAAGGAGCCCCGAGATGGCAAGAAAATGTGCTATTAGTGGTAAAGGCCCAATGAGCGGGAACAACGTTTCTCACGCGAAAAACAGAACAAAACGCCGTTTTTTACCAAATCTTCGTACTGTACGTGTTACACTTGAAGACGGTACAACGAAAAAATTGAAAATTGCTGCTTCTGAGCTTCGTACCCTTAAAAAAGATTCGTAACCCCCGCACATAGTGCCCTCGACTTTCGGGAGTTTCTCCCGATTGACTCTCTTTACTTTTTAACCCCATTTTTAAATTCATCCCTTTTAACCTTCTTCTAGGCTTCAGTGTTTATAATAATACAGTTTATTTTTTGGAGATTTTTTGATGTTTACACTTAAAAATATGGATGGCGGAGTGTGTGCCGCGACGGGTTTTTATGCCGATGGAATTTCTATTGGTTTGAAAAAAGAGGGAGCACGTGATATTGCTTTTATCTATTCGGATTCCCTGTGTGTGAATGCCTCAGTTTTTACTACCAATAAAATGACAGCAGCTCCGATACGCCATTTTCGCCAAAAAGGAAATTTTGAAGGAAATTTTGTCTTGATTAATTCCAAAAATGCGAATGCAATGACTGGTCAAGCTGGTATTAAAGATATTGATGATGTTCTTACTGCACTTCAAGGAACGTTTTCTCAAATACAAAATCCTGTGATGAGTTCTACGGGAGTGATCGGTGTGCGTCTTCCGAAGGCAAAAATTATTGAGGGTGCATTGAATTTTGATCTCACCCGACGTGATGGTGTGGCAGCATCCGAGGCGATTATGACGACCGATACGTTTGCCAAACGGATTGCTTATGAGGTCACTCTTGAAAACGGCACATCGTTTCGCATCGGTGCAATGGCCAAGGGGGCAGGGATGATTAATCCTGCGATGGCTACTATGCTGTGTTTTATTACCACCGATGCAGCAGTGGATAAAGTGACGATGCAAACAATGTTGGATGAGTGTACTCGCACAACGTTTAATGCAGCAAGTGTGGATGGTGATACCTCGACAAACGATACCGTTTTAGTAATGGCAAATGGACAAAGCGGTGTGTTCCAGGCAGAGGGATTTAAAGAAGCATTGGGGAAAATCATGCTCTTTTTAGCCAAAGAGATGGTGCGTGATGGTGAGGGTGCTACGAAGCTGGTGACCTACAAAGTGACAGGGGCAATGGATGAGTATGAGGCGGAAGTTGCAGCCAAAGCACTTTCTAATTCTTTGCTGGTCAAAACAGCTCTTTTCGGACAAGACCCCAACTGGGGACGTATTGCTTCAACGGTAGGTGCAAGCGGTGTGATGTGTGATGAAGCAACTTTGAGTATTTGGTTTGATGAGGTGTGTGTGTACCAAAAGGGGGAACTTCTCTTTGACGAAAAACTAGAACCCTTTGCGGCGGCAGTGATGCAAAAACCGACGTTTACCATCCATTGCGATATTGGTGTAGGTGAGGGTGAATTTATTGCCTACGGGTGTGATTTGGGACACGAATACGTCAAAATTAATGCTGATTATCGGACGTAAAACCTTTCGTCATTCCCAACTTGATTGGGAATGACGACTCTTCGTATTATCTATCACTAAGTCTCCTCTTGCTATAATCGCGTTATATAATAGCAATAGGATGACCAATGCGCGGATACAAAATTTTCAGCGGTTCAGCTTGTCAAGCATTTTCTGTAGAAGTGTGCAAAACGCTCGATGTTCCTCTCTCAAAAGCAGAAATCAAACGTTTTAGTGATGGTGAGATTAATGTCCAAATCTCTGAGAGTGTTCGTGGACGGGATGTATTTATTATCCAAAGCACGGGAGCACCATCGAATGACAATTTGATGGAATTGCTCATCATGACCGATGCTTTGCGTCGTTCATCTGCAAGCTCAATCACTGCGGTAGTTCCGTATTTCGGCTATGCACGCCAAGACCGCAAAGCGGCTCCTCGTGTCCCTATTACGGCACGGCTTGTTGCGGATATGTTTGAAAAAGCGGGGGTTGATCGTGTGGTTACTATTGACTTGCACGCGGGTCAAATCCAAGGTTTTTTTGATATTCCGGTGGATAATCTGTATGGTTCTATTATCTTCCAAGAGTACATCAGCTCCAAAAATCTTCCCAATCCTGTTATCGCCTCTCCTGATATTGGGGGTGTTACACGGGCTCGCTATTTTGCTGAAAAACTGGGACTTGATATGGTTATCGTCGATAAACGTCGTGAAAAAGCCAATGAGTCTGAAGTGATGAACATTATCGGTGACGTTGAGGGCAAAGACGTTATTATAATCGACGATATGGTTGATACGGCCGGAACGATGGTAAAAGCGGCAGCTGCCCTTAAAAAGCGTGGAGCCAATTCGGTTATGGCATGTGCGACTCACGCAGTCCTCAGCGGTAGTGCCTACGATAATATCAACAACGGCGAACTCGATGAGCTCGTTGTTTCCAATACCTTGGTGCTTCGTGGTCACAGTGACAAAATCAAAGTCATCAGCGTTGCTCCACTGTTCGCAGAAGTAATTCGTCGTGTCTATCATAATGAGAGCGTTAATTCGCTGTTTAGTTAATGAATAATATTCGTAACTTTTCAATCATCGCCCACATCGACCACGGTAAAAGCACCTTAGCCGACCGTATCATTCAAGAGTGTGGTTCCGTCAGTGAACGTGAACTGGGTAAGCAGATGATGGATACCATGGACATCGAGCAAGAGCGCGGAATCACGATTAAAGCGCAGAGTGTCCGTTTGGATTATGTCAAAGACGGACAGCATTACATCCTCAATCTTATCGACACTCCGGGTCACGTCGATTTCAGTTACGAAGTCTCTAAGTCACTTGCATCCTCTGATGGTGCGTTGCTGATTGTCGATGCGGCGCAAGGTGTTGAGGCTCAAACCATTGCCAATGTCTATTTGGCGATGGAAAATAACCTCAAACTAATCCCCGTTATCAACAAAATCGATCTCCCCTCCGCAGAGCCTGAGCGCGTTGCTGAGGAGATTGAAGCAACTATCGGAATCGATGCGACCGATGCATTGTTGATTTCGGCAAAAACGGGTTTGGGTATTCGTGAGCTGATCGATGCAATCGTGGATCGTATCCCTGCGCCCAGTGGAGATCCAGAAGCTACGACCAAAGCGATTATTTACGATTCATGGTTTGATGCGTATCAGGGTGCTATGGCGCTTGTTCGTGTATTTGATGGCGAGATCAAAATGGGTCAGATGATTAAGCTGATGCACAACGGTGAAAATCATCAGGTACTTGAGCTGATGTATCCCCATCCTATCCGCCGTCAAAAGACGCAAACTCTCAAGAGTGGTGAAATCGGGATTGTCGTACTGGGCGTTAAAGATGTAGGGAGTATTCGTGTAGGGGATACCATTACCGATGCTAAAAATCCGACTGCCCAACCCGTAACCGAGTATGCGCCTGCTAAGCCATTTGTTTTCGCAGGACTCTACCCTATCGATACGGATGAGTTTGAGGCAGTGCGTGATGCCCTCGATAAGCTCAAGCTCAATGATAGCTCTTTGAGTTATGAGCCGGAGACCTCCATGGCTCTTGGGTTTGGATTCCGTGTTGGATTCTTAGGGATGCTTCATATGGAAGTCATCAAAGAGCGATTGGAGAGGGAGTTTAATCTCGATCTTATCGCCACGGCTCCTTCTGTTGTGTACAAAGTGTATAAAACGGACGGAACGATGGTGGAAGTGCAAAATCCAAGCGAGCTTCCAGAACCACAGTTTATTGAGCGTATCGAAGAGCCATACGTGCGCGCGACCGTTATTACCCCGGTTGATTATTTGGGGAATGTTATTACGCTTGTGACCAATAAGCGCGGGATGCAAGAGAAGATGGATTATCTCAATGAGACACGGGTTATGCTCATTTATTCGATGCCGATGAATGAGATCGTTGTCGATTTTTATGACAAACTCAAATCGACTTCCAAAGGGTACGCAAGTTTCGATTACGATCCTATCGAGTTTCGTGATGGCGATTTGGTTAAGCTTGATGTTCGTGTAGCAGGGGAAGTTGTGGATGCTTTGAGTGTCATCGTTCCTCGTACTTCTGCCGATTTCAGAGGGCGTGCGTTGGTCAAAAATATGAAAGAAATTGTCCCAAGACAGCTGTTTGAAGTAGCCATTCAAGCCAGTATCGGCAATCGTGTTATCGCACGTGAAACGGTCAAGTCTATGGGTAAAAACGTAACGGCAAAATGTTACGGCGGAGACATTTCCCGTAAACGAAAACTCCTCGACAAACAAAAAGAGGGTAAAAAACGGATGAAGGCAATCGGAAAAGTTCAGCTTCCGCAAGAGGCATTTATGTCTGTTCTTAAGATGGACTAATATGCGCTGTATGGTGTGCGAGAAATTTTCGCTCACTCATATTTGCTCCATCTGTCAAAAAAATCTCCTCTCTCCCACTCTCCATAAACGTAAAATTTTAGGTTCCATCCCTGTTTATTCTTTTTATCCTTACGATGCTATCGAAGCCTTACTTCTCACCAAGCATACTGATGTGGGATTTTATATCTATACTCTTTTGGCCAAAAATTCATTCTCAAAATTTGCGAACGAGTGGAGTTATGAAAACCGCGTTGCTTCCATCGGTATTGATGACAACTCCAAAAGCGGTTATTCGCATACCGCTGTTTTGAATAATGCCCTTAAATCAGCCAATATTACCCCCTATTTTGGAAAACTCAGGGCGCAAAATCCCTATAAATATGCAGGGAAAAGTGTGGAAGAGAGGCTCATAAATCCGCGAAATTTTAACACTCTCCCTTTTAAAGAAGACGAAGTTATTTTGGTGGATGATATTGTCACGACGGGTTCAACACTCACGGAAGCCGCCGAAGCCCTCGGTGCGAATGGAAAAAAAGTGATACTTTGTCTCACACTCACCGATGCTGAGAATAAGTAATTAGTGAAACTTATCCAAAAGCTCTTGAAGCATTTTGTCGTGAGACGGGGATGCCTCAAAGGGAATATTTTTCAAATCAGAGGTAAACGTTCCAGAATAATGGCGTTCTTTGGGTGATAGTATTAATTTTACACTGGAATCAAACGTCATATCAGGCTGAGTGAGTCCGTAATCGCGTTTTAAAATAGCGCTTTGGGTTCGAGCTTTTTGAATATTGAGAGATAGCGTTGCCTTTGAAAAATCTGAATTGATTGACCCATTTAGTGACCCTGTTATAGGAGCAGGGAGTGATAATAGGGTGAAAAGTGAGGGGATGTCGGCGTGTTTAATGTCCATTTGCAGTTTGCTAGGACGTAATTTGTGAAGGGTTAATCGGGTATCAATGTCTCCTTGTGCAGCTTTGGCATGGGCATCTAACAGCAGTTGATGTTGTGAGCCTTGAAGTGTGGCATTCAGTGATGCGCTTGTTCGGAGAGGATATGAGACGAACTGCTCCAATATTCCTAATTCATCGACTTGAGCTTTGATTTTTGCATTGATGGTAAATGGCTTGATTTTCCCATTTTTATCCGCAAGCAGTGACCAAAAGTCAAAACTTTCATTGTCATCTTCCATGATTTTTGAAGCTTTAAATCGATGTGTTGTGGCGATAAGTTTCCCTGAGGTATTAATATCACGTTGTTGAATTCCGCTAATGGTCAGATTTCCATTGAGAATGGTATCGCTCTCGTGAGGGTATTGGAGAACATCCATGAGCTCTTGATAGTGAATTTCACGTAATGTAAGGGTGAAAGTAGTCGGAGTCGCAAAAAGAAGGGTCGTATTGTAATCTGCCACTCCATGAAAGACATTCGCAACTCCTTCAAGGGTGAGACGATGATATGTCCCTTTGAGTGAGCCGTTCAAATTGAGGGGAAAACTTGCGCTCTTTCTTCCTGCTGGTACAGACAAATTCGTAGTATAACGGGCATTGATTTGAGGGGGGAAGAGAACGTAGTCTCCGATGATGTGAGCATGGTTGGAAACTTTATCCCTCAGCGTGATTTCAAAATGATTGAGCGTGAGGCTAAATGCGGTGAGGGTGACGGGCTGACCTAGTGCTGATTCAAGCTGTTTTTGAACGATAGGGGCAATTTGTCGATTACCCCATGGAGTGAAGAGGAGTGTATAGATGCTTATAATGAGTGCTATGATGATGAGTATTACAAGGGTAATGACACGAATTCTGTCCGAATGGGCAGGTTCTATTAGCGGCTTATCAGCAGTATCCACGGTGTTCCTATTCCTAAAAAGATGATGAGGTTGAGCAGCGTAACCGCTCCTCCGTAGAGGTATATTTCACGCGCGGTAATGTAGCCGGAGCTTAGATAAATCGCATTGCTTGATGAACCTTGCGGGGTGATTATGGCGTTGAAATTGGTGGCAAATAATAACATCATGGTCATTAACTCTCCGGGAACTCCTGCAGCAAGTCCCACAGAGAGAAAAATTCCAAAAAGAGCAAGCAAATGAGCACTTTGGGAGACGAAAAGGTAGTGAATCGCAACATAGATGACGATAAGCAAAAGATAGACTGACATCCATGAGAGACCCTCTAAATAGAGGGTAAAATGGTTCGCTACGGCACTCATAAATCCTTGTTGCGCTAACTGAGTACTCAAAGCGAAAAGAATCGCAAACCAAATCAGAGTGCTGAGTGCTTCGCCCTGAGATTTAAAATCTTCTATCCCAAACACCCGTGTTGCCATCAGTATCCCAAGCCCTCCGAAAGCAACGGCTGTTTTGTCGATGGGAAAAATCCCTGAAAGGGACCAAAAAATCAGCATCCCCAAAAATACCGCTCCCGTAATCCACTCATTACGGCTTATGCGACCCATAGTGACAAGAGCCTCCCTCGCCATGTGCGGAGCATTCGGAGTGTCGCGAAGTTCGGGCGGATAGATGCGATAGAGAACCCAAGGAATGAGAGCAAAAGCGACGAGGGTTGGAACGAGCGCGAAAAGAAGCCATGAAATAAAGGTGATATGAATCCCCATCGTTGCGGCGATTCCTACCCCGATCGGATTGACTGCCATGGCAGTGAGCCAGAGTCCTGAGGAGATGGTCAGACCGGCCATCGAAGTCATCATGAGATAACTTCCGGCTCTTTTTTGAGTTGAATTCCCTACTTTTGAGTCGCAATCGTGTGCGAGACCATAGATGATAGGATACAGTACTCCTGAACGTGCGGTGTTGCTGGGAAATGCTGGGGCAATGAGAATATCGGTTGCGATGATGCTGTATCCCAGTCCCAAAGTGGAGTGACCGAAGCGTCGAATAATATGGAGTGAAAGTCGTTTGCCCAAACCTGATTTATGGACGGCATGGGAGACTAAAAATGCGGCGACGATGAGGAGGATAAAGCTCTCTGAAAATCCGGCGTATGCTTTTGCGGGTTCTATAACGCCTGAAAGAACGCTGATAGAGAGGGCAATGATAGAGGCGGTAATGATGGGGAGAAGGTTGAAAAGAATAGCCAAGATAGTAGAAATAAAGATAGTAAATAAAATCCATGCTTGGTGTGTGATTCCAAAAGGGGGTGGAGTGAAAACAAGAAATACAGCAAAAAGTAAAAGAGCGACACTGCTTAGAAGGCGTTTTAGTGAGATGTCCATGTGTTGTTCTTTTTCTATTATTATAGCACTAGAAGAGAAGTTTTAGACTTGATATACTTAGACTAAACTATTCTTAGTAAAAATATTCACATACCTCTTGACAACAAGTGGCTCAATGGTCTATAATAACACTGGATTTCAACAAAGGAGCTTTAAAACATTATGTCAACCCAAACAAATGAAGAAGAAATAAACGAAGAACACGTTGTCCTTACTGAGGATGAGGAGTCCATCGAAGAACCTAAGAGCGAATTAGAAATTGCACAGGTCGAGTTGGCATCTTTTAAAGATAAGTACGCACGGGTACATGCCGATTTTGACAATATCAAAAAACGTCTTGAACGTGAGAAATACAGTGCGCTTGAATACGCAAACGAAAAATTTGCCAAAGATTTGATTCCTGTAGTGGATTCACTCTCTATGGCAATCGGTGCTACGGCGATTGAAGCGGATGCAACGGTATTGCTTGAAAAACTCAAAGAGGGTGTTGAGCTTACGATGAAGCAGCTTTTAGGTGTTCTTGAAAAACATGGCGTAACCGCTGTGGATGAAAACGAGCCGTTTAATCCGGATATTCACAATGCTGTCCAAAAAGTGGACAGTGATGCTCACGAGAGTGGTGAAATCGTAAACACTTTTCAAAAAGGTTTTCGATATAAAGAACGAACATTGCGCGATGCAATGGTCGTTGTTGCCAATTAATTAGAACGACCATCGGAGCTAAGCCCCGATAGTCTACGCTTGCCGCTAAGGCACTGAAGCACACCGATGCTTTCGGCATCGGCGTCAAAAATGAAGTATAAAAATTAAAACAAAAGGTATATAACATGTCAAAAGTAATTGGAATCGATTTAGGAACAACTAACTCATGTGTTGCTGTCTATGAGGGCGGTGAAGCGAAAATTATCCCGAATAAAGAGGGTAAAAATACTACTCCATCGGTAGTTGCGTTTACGGATAAAGGGGAAATCCTTGTAGGTGATCCGGCAAAACGTCAAGCAATCACAAACCCTGATAAAACGATTTACTCGGTAAAGCGTATCATGGGTCTTTTGATGAACGAAGAAAAAGCCAAAGAGGCACACGATAAAGTTACCTATAAAATCGTCGATAAAAACGGTATGGCTGCGGTTGACGTAGCGGGTAAAGTGTATACACCTCAAGAGATTTCAGCAAAAATTCTTTCAAAATTGAAAGCAGATGCTGAGTCGTATCTCGGTCAAGCGGTTACGGATGCGGTTATTACTGTCCCTGCGTATTTCAATGATGCACAGCGTAAAGCGACCAAAGAAGCAGGAACTATCGCAGGATTAAACGTTCTTCGTATCATCAACGAGCCAACTGCTTCTGCTCTTGCCTATGGATTGGATTCAAAAGCAGATGAGAAAGTTCTTGTTTACGATTTGGGCGGCGGAACATTTGACGTTACGGTTCTTGAAATTTCGGAGGGGACTTTCGAGGTTCTTTCAACGGATGGTAATGCGTTCTTGGGCGGAGATGACTTTGATAACAAAGTTGTTGATTTTCTTGCAAGCGAATTTAAAAGTGACCACGGTATCGATTTAAAAGCGGACAAAATGGCGCTTCAACGTCTCAAAGATGCAGCTGAAAATGCAAAAAAAGAGCTCTCTTCAGCAGAAGAGACTGAAATCAACTTGCCATTTATCACGGCAGATGCGACAGGACCTAAACACTTGGTCATGAAGCTTACCCGTGCAAAATTCGAGGGGATGATTTCAGAGATGATCAAAGAGACGATTTCCCACATCAAAACTGCGATGAAAGATGCTGGTCTTAGTAAAAATGAGATCAATGAAATCATCATGGTCGGTGGTTCAACGCGTCTTCCATTGGCACAAAAAATGGTTTCAGAAGAGTTCGGCGGTAAAACACTTAACAAAGGGGTAAATCCTGATGAAGTCGTTGCAGCGGGCGCGGCTATCCAAGGTGGGGTTCTTCGCGGAGATGTCAAAGATGTTCTTCTTCTCGACGTTACACCATTGAGCCTTGGGATTGAAACACTTGGCGGTGTGATGACGAAAATCATCGAAAAAGGGACGACTATTCCTGTGAAAAAATCACAAGTGTTCTCAACTGCGGAAGATAACCAACCGGCCGTTTCGATTTCAGTCGGTCAAGGTGAGCGTGAGTTTGCCCGTGATAACAAATCACTGGGATTATTCGAGCTTACAGGTATCCCCTCAGCACGACGCGGTGTGCCACAAATCGAAGTAACCTTTGACATCGATGCAAACGGTATCTTGACAGTATCAGCTTCGGATAAAGGGACTGGTAAAACCCAAGAGATCAAAATCACTGGGTCAAGCGGATTGAGTGAAGAAGAGATCAATAAAATGGTTCAAGACGCAGAAAACCACAAAGCAGAAGATGCAAAACGCAAAGAGGTTGTAGATCTTCGCAACCAAGCCGATGCATTGGCAAACCAAACTGAAAAATCTCTCGAAGAGATGGGCGAGAAAATCGACGCAACTGAAAAAGCGACAATCGAAACTGCCCTCGAAGAGCTCAAAGCAGTGTTGAAAAATACCGATTCTTCCAAGGAAGAGATCGAAGCGGCAACGAAAAAACTAGCCGATGCAAGCCACAAAATGGCAGAGCAAATGTACAAACAAAACGAAGGCGGTGAAGCCGCTGCAAGTCATGCAAAAAAAGATGACGATGTCATCGACGCTGAAATCGAGTAATTCTCCCGTACGTCATCCTCGGGCTTGACCCGGGGATCCATCCCCATAAATCTTCGTTCCCAACGTCATCGTTGGGAATGCATACATCACGTCATGCGTGACGAACAGCCCCAAGCTGGAGCGAGAGATCTTCCATAAACTTCCAAATCTTCTTCTTTTGCAAAGCATAAAATCACGGATACCATGCTATAATTTTACCATGATAATTTCGTTTGCAGATCAAGCCACCTCGGATATATTTAACGGCATAGAGAGCAAACAAGCTCGTAAGCGTTTACCAATGGAGTTATGGAAGAGTGCAAATCGAAAACTCGATCAACTTGATTCGGTTATAGCACTTGAAGAGTTGAAAGTTCCCCCCGGAAATCGTCTCGAAAAACTGCGTGGCGATAGAGACGATCAAATGAGTATCCGTATCAACGACCAGTATCGTATCTGCTTTACATGGAGTGAAGCGGGTGTGGTAAATGTAGAAATAACCGATTATCACTCATAAGGAGTAAATGATGAATATCCCTACCCACAGAGCACCCACCCATCCGGGTGAAATGCTGCTTAGCGAATTTTTAGAACCGATGCGGATTTCTCAAAAAACATTAGCCGATGCGATTCATGTCCCCTATCAGCGTGTCAATGAGATTATTAATCAAAAGCGGGGGATTACTCCGGCAACAGCACTGCGTTTGGCAAAATATTTCGGGATGTCGGCTGATTTTTGGTTAAATTTGCAAATCCGATGGGATTTGTACCGTTCATTACAATCCGAAGCCGAAGAGATTAAGATGATTCAGCCCTTAGCATCATAAAGAGGAAGAAAAAATGGAACAATTTTTAGAAAAAGCAAAATCAGCAAGCCGCATCCTCGCAACCATGAGCGGAAGTGAACGTAATCGAATTTTACGTGAGATGGCGCAAAGTTTGCGTGCCAATACGATGAGCATACTTGAAGCTAATGCTTTGGATATGCGTCATGCCGAAGAGGAAAACCTTGCTTCCTCACTCAAAGAGCGTCTTATGCTCGATGAAAAGCGTATTGATGCGATGGCTGTTGCGATTGAAGAGATTGCTGCGCTTAAAGACCCAATCGGGCGAGTCCTTGAGGGGTGGGTGACTGAAGCAGGACTCAAAATCGAAAAAGTGAGTATCCCTATCGGGGTCATCGGGATTATCTATGAATCCCGCCCAAATGTCACTTCGGATACGGCAGCATTGTGTTTTAAAAGCTCGAATGGATGTGTCCTAAAAGGGGGCAAAGAGGCAGAACTCTCCAATATTTCGATTGCAGAAGCATTGCAGGCGGTTTTGACCCGTAACAATCTCCCAAAAGAGCTGATTGCGCTGCTGCCGGATTCGTCGCGCGAAGGGGTGGCAAAGCTTATCAAAATGGATCGTTATGTGGACTTGATCGTTCCACGCGGCGGTGAGGGGTTGATTCGGTATGTGAGCCAAAACTCCAGTGTCCCTGTCGTCAAACATGATAAAGGGTTGTGTCATACCTACATTGATTCAGAGGCGAATATTGAGAATGCCATAGCCATAGCACTCAATGCTAAAGTGCAGCGTCCGGGAGTGTGCAATTCGATGGAGACATTGCTTATCGATAGTGCCATCGCATCAAGTGTATTGCCTTTGTTTAAAGAGGCGTTTGATCGTGCGCACACACAGCTTAAAGGATGCGATTTGACGCGCGAGGTGATTAGTGTAGCCGAAGCTTCCGAAGAGGATTTTGATACGGAATATTTGGCTAATATTTTGAATATTCGGGTTGTGGACGGGGTAGAGGGGGCGATTAGCCATATCGTCCGTTTTGGGTCAGGGCATTCAGAGGCGATTATCACGGAGAGTATCACGACCGCAGAGCGCTTTATGGATGCGATTGATGCGGCGGCGGTATATGTCAACGCTTCAACGCGCTTTACCGATGGGGGAGCGTTTGGATTTGGGGCAGAAGTTGGGATTAGTACCAACAAGCTTCATGCCCGTGGACCGATGGGAGTCGAGGGGCTGACGACGTACAAATACAAAGTGTATGGCAAAGGTCAGATTCGTTGAGTCAAAATATTTTGGAAATAGAAAATCTTAGCTTCGGATACTCACACGAGCAAAAGATTTTTGATAATTTCTCACTCACATTGAAGCGTGGAGAGATAAAAGCGATTGTCGGACCTAGCGGTGTGGGAAAATCAACGCTGTTTGAGCTTATTCTGGGTCGTTTAAGACCTCAAAAGGGGGCAATCAAAGTATCAACTCTCTCGCAAGTATTTCAAGACCCTTACAGTTCATTTCATCCTACCTATACAATTCGTGAACAAATCAAGGATGTGGTATCGATGGAGGGCTATGAGATTTTATTATCTCAAATGGGCTTGGATAAGTCGCATTTGGATACGCTTCCTCATAAACTTTCCGGGGGACAATTACAGCGGTGTTCAATTTTACGAGCCTTGCTTATGAAGCCGCAGCTTTTACTTCTCGATGAGCCGACGTCGGCATTGGATAATCTCAATCAGCTCGATATTATGAAGCTGATTGTGGAGCATTTAGAGGGGATGGGGGTGTTACTGATTACCCATGACGAATATCTCGCACAATGGTGTGCTAATGAGGTTATTTCGTTAACGTAACCAGATAATATCCCGATGCTGCCATGGCAACCGTACCAAAAGTATTAAGTGCCATATTCGCCACCGCCATTAATAGATTTCCACCACTGAGTAAAAATACGGTCTCCATCGCAAAGGTTGAGTAGGTGGTGAATCCCCCTAAAAATCCGGTAGTCAGAAATGATTTAGCCTGCACGCTAAAAAAAGTGGTGTAGCTGAAATAGGCGAAAAGAACCCCTATGATAAAACTTCCAATGAGATTAACCGAGAGGGTACCAAAGGGGAGGGTGTGAGGTAAATGGTGATTTACGACACCGTTGAGATAGGCTCGAAGAACGGCACCGATAAATGCTCCGCTACCGATTGCGAGGATGGTTTGCAAACTCATCATCATATACCTTTTGCATTTGGGTTTGGGTGTTTTTGAGCCAATCGGGATTGCTTTTATCGGCAATAAACGGTTCCATAAAAATAGCCGTTGCTCTCCCAGGGCGAAAATCTTTGCGTTTATTGCTAAAATAGGATGATGTAGCAATGAGAACAACGGGCTGAACTTTGAGCGCATATTTATCCGCCACCATTTTAGCCCCTGCTTTAAAGGGTTTCATAACCCCGCTCTCACTGCGAGTTCCTTCTGGAAAGATAGTGATAGCACGCCCCTCATCCAGCCGCTCTTTGGCGTCTTTAATCATTTTAACCAAAGCTGTTTTGCTTTCACGCTCTACGGCAATGTCGTTGGGAAGTTTAAGGACTAGCCCGAAAAAAGGGACATCAAAAAGTTCTCTTTTGGCAACCCATGCGAGATCATGGGATGTGATGGTTTCCATGATACCAATATCAATATCGCTTTGATGATTGACGAGAAACATCTGTGCATCAGGGTCACATTTCCCTTTTACCCTTACAGGAGAGAAAATAAGCAAGCGGATGAACCACGAGGACAATTTTACAGAGTAGGGTTTTGGGAGAAGATAAAAGGTCACAATCATAAGTGTCATCCCCGTAAAGATGACAATTACGGCATAAAGCCATCTACTTCGAGCAAAGATCGCGCTCATGCACCCAGCCTACTTTATTATTTCCGAGATGGATTTTTGTAAAATCTCCTACGGTATTTTCGACTTCCAGCTTCTCTTCTTCCGTAGTTGTTTCAAAAATCGTTCCGTGTTTAATCGGTAAAAGATAGACAGGCGCACCTTTTTTAACACATACATTTGAGTTTGGAAGAAGGGTAAATAGAACATAAAAAAGAGGGAGAACAGAGGCGTACAAATACCACTTTGAGCGTTTCCAATAGAACAATGAGATACAAATCACCCCAAAAATTGCGGCAGCTCCCACTTTTAGCTCAGTATGGCGCGCATCAGTAGGAGAAAGATCGCTTTGCGTCGATACAGCGTCATCATCGACTACGATGGGGATACTGATGGATTCATAACGATTTTTTTTGAGATTGAATATTGTAAAATCGAGAGTTTGCTCGCTGTTAGGGATGATGGCATAATAGGTCATTGTTGATTCGGCTACATTAGGAAGCTTAGATTCAAAGCCTTGCTTGATAGCGTTGACAAGTGAAAATGTTGCGATATTACAGCGTGTTGCTTTGACGGTAAAGACAACAATATTACTCTCTTGATTGTATGCGGTTGTTTTATAATCGATGACTTTAAACGAATCGGCTAAGACATTGGCATACGTCGAAGGGGGGTTCAAAGGAGAAGCATTAAAAGAAATTCCTGCTAACACATTAGACAGTGCCCCTGTGGAAGTCGCCGTTGCCGTGATGTCTGGAAGGCGTATCGTATTTGATTGAACGAGAAAATAGAAGGTATCGTAAACCGCATCCCCCTTAACACTGCGAACTGGAGTTTGGCTAAAAATACGGATTCCCTCTTCGCCTTGCAAGGTATATTCAATATTTCCAGAGGCAATATCGGTCGGTGTCAGCTTGAGTGTGAGAGGAAAAATTTCACCGATATAGAGATGGGAAGGGGTATTGGAGTGTTCTAAAACGACTGCACCATTATTTTTGGTAGCATTGGAAAATAACGTGTCAATACCATTTTGCTCTGTAGCGTCAGAGGATTGAGGAGCCTGTTCTTGTGGTGTGGCAGTATCCATTAAGACCGAAGGCTCAGCCCAAAGCAGCCCTAAGAGTGATGATAAGATAAGGATTAATTTTTTCAAGCGGATAAAAAGCCCTCAAGCATACGACGACCATCGCTGCTTCCAAGTAATGATTCCATCGCCCGTTCAGGATGAGGCATCAATCCAAACACATTTTTGGCAACATTACAAATTCCAGCAATACTGTCAATCGAACCGTTTGGGTTATCAATATTCCCCTTTTCATCGGTATATTGTAATAATACTTGATGATTGGCATAAAGCTGTTTTAAGCCCTCTTCGTCAATATAATAGTTTCCGTCATGGTGAGCGATGGGGATATTAACCACTTCATCCGCCTCGCAATGACGTAAAAACGTATTGTCATTTGAAATGACTTTTAGGTGATGATGGCGAGAGATAAAATGGAGACCTTTGTTGCGTTTGAGTGCACCCGGAAGAAGTCCTGTCTCGGTTAAGACTTGAAAACCGTTACAAATTCCCAGTACTTTTCCGCCATTGTTAGCAAATTGTTTCAGCGCTTTCATAATAGGGGACATTTTGGCAATCGCACCGCTGCGAAGATAGTCTCCATAGCTAAATCCACCTGCAACTACGACCAAATCGGTTCCATCAGGAATAGCATCTTCTTTGTGCCACAAGATGACTGTTTCACACCCAAGTGCATCAAATGCGTGTTGCGTATCGTATTCACAGTTGGTCCCCGGGAACTGTACAATACCTACTTTTATCTTTGCACTCATGAAATAATCTCAATCTCATAATCTTCGATAACGGTATTAGCCAAAAGCTCTTCACACATGTGGGCTACTTTTTCTTTTGCCGCAGCACTATCGCTCTCATCCATCTCAATGATAATTTGCTTACCGACACGAACGTCACGAACACTCCCGAATCCATGGCCGCTAAGTGCGTGCAAGACCGCTTTTCCCTGAGAGTCAAGAACTCCGTTTTTTAAAAATACATTGACAATTGCTTTCATGCTCTTCCTTGAAATTAGTTCAAAATTCTATTTAATACTTCTTCGTAGGCGACTTTGAGTCCACCCATCCCTTGACGAAAACGGTCTTTATCCATTTTTTCACCCGTCTCTAAATCCCAGAAACGACAATTATCAGGACTGATCTCATCTGCGAGGATGATTTTACCATTTTCATCACGACCGAACTCGAGTTTGAAGTCAACAAGATTGAGTCCGCGTGCATGGAAATAAGGACGTAAAATATCATTAACTTGACGTGCCATGGCGCGCAGTTGATCCAATTCTGCTTCATTTTTAACAAGTCCTAAGATAAGGCAGTGCTGATCATTGAGTTTTGGATCACCCAATGCATCATTTTTGTAATCAAATTCGACCAAAGTGAAAGGGAGTACCGTACCATCGGCAATCCCAAGGTTTTTGCTCAAACTTCCAGTGGCGATGTTACGGACAATGACTTCGATAAGGATAATATCGACTTTTTTACACAGCATATTCGTATCATCGAGCATCTCAACAAAATGGGATTCAACCCCTTCGCGTGCGAGCATCTTGAAAAGTTCGGTTGAAATTTTATTATTCAGAGCACCTTTACCCGCTTCACTGTCTTTTTTAGCGCCATTAAATGCGGTCAAATCGTCTTTGAATTCTGCAATAACCAAGTTGGCATTGTCGGTATTAAAAAGGCGTTTTGCCTTTCCTTCATAAATGAGTTCGCGTTTTTCCATGACTATTTTCCTTTTACTATGATAAGAGCTTTGAGGATGCCGACACCCTCTTTGAGTTGTATATCTTTTGTAAGCTGTTCTTTGGTGATAATGGTTTTGTTGGTGGCATTGATTTCAGTCACATCAACCATTCCATTCGTTTTTTCAAGCTCATTTTCAAGGTGTTTTTTTAAATCTGCTTCTTTAATATCAAAATTATTTTCACGTTTTTTGATCTCTCCGGCATCGACTTCAACATCAGGAATGACACCAACGGCTTGGATGGTACGTCCGCTAGGGAGGTAGTAGCGGGCAATGGTAAGTTTGATGGCTTCCGTATCTGTGATGGGCATAACCACTTGAACAGACCCTTTTCCGAAGGTTTTGGTTCCGACAATTACACCGCGTTTCAAATCTTGCATCGCACCGCTGACGATTTCAGAGGCGCTGGCTGAACCTTCATTTACGAGTACTACGAGAGGCAGATGGGTAACGGTTGCTTTTTTGGTGGCACTGTAGCTGATGTCATCACTCTTATTACGCCCTTTTTGAGAAACGATTACCCCCTCATCTACGAATAAATCAGTGAGTTCAACCGCTTGATCGAGCAACCCGCCCGGATTATTACGAAGGTCGAGGATAATACCTTGGCTTTTTGCTGCATATTTTTTGAGTACGGTTTTAACATCGTTAGCAACTTTTTTATCAAAACTGGTGACACGTATGTAAAGGATATTGTCATCAATAGTACGAGCATAGACGGATTCAACGGTGATGATGTCACGAATGATATGGAATTTGAGCGGCTCACCTGCCCCTTTGCGAACAACGGTTAAGTCAATCGGTGTTTTTGGAGTACCTCGCATAAGCCCTACCGCATCATCGATGGTCATGCTAAGGGTGGATTTATCATTGATTTTGAGGATAATATCACCTGCTTTGATTCCCGCTTTATCAGCAGGTGTCCCTTCGATAGGGGCGATGACTGTGAGGGCATTGTCCCGCATTCCGACCGTAATTCCTAATCCGCCAAATTCGCCATCGGTTTGACTTTTAAGAGATTCAAAGCTTTTTTTATCTAAAAACGTAGAATGGGCATCGAGATTGGAAAGAAGACCTTGAAGAGATTTGTCAATGAGTTGATCAACCCCAAGACCATCAACATTGTATTGCTCCACGATGCTAAGTACTTTGGTAAACTTTGCCAGCGATTGGAGCCGTGAGGCTTCTGCTGAAGCCTCTGAGGGAAGGGGCTGTACGTCACTTTTGGCAATCAGGGAAGTGGAGAGCGCAAAGCTGAGTGCGATTGCACTGATAAAGCCTACTACCATCATTTTTTTATTTTTCATGGGTTACTAAACCTTTTTGGTCTACATGCGTATTTAAGATGGGCAATTATAGTTAAAACTCTATTAATAATCAATTGACAGTAATAACGACATCTCCAATTTGGATTTGTTCTCCTCGGAGGATTTTAGCACGCTTGCGTGTTTCGACTTCTCCGTTTCGTTTAACGTGTCCTTCTTCTACTAGTAGCTTGGCCTGTCCGCCTGAATCTACGAGGTCTAAGACTTTTAATAATTTGGTAAGTTCGATGTATTCATCGGTTAAAGTAAATGTCATTGTATGTCCATAATTTAAAAATAGTTGTGAAAAATAGCTGTAAGAAAGAGAAAGAGAGTCGAAGTGAAGCTCAAAACTGAGCTTCAGTATCTTTTACCAGTTGTTACTACGCTCACGTGGAGGGCGCGGAGCACGTGGACGCGCTTCATTGACACGAAGTGTACGTCCGCCGAAATCGCTATTTTCAAGTGCAGTGATTGCCTTATTGGCTTCATCTTGGTTTACCATTTCAACAAAACCGAAACCACGAAAACGTCCTGTCTCTTTGTCGTTAACGAATTTAACTGAACTAACTTCACCGTATTCTCCGAAAAGATCTTTAAGATCGTTTTCATCTTTGCCGTAGGGAATGTTCCCGACATAAATTTGTATCACATTGTGCTCCGTGAGAAAAATCGAACTATAACCAACATAATCCTTAGGACTTATTTTATCCGCTCCAATCTTAGGCTAATGTTAAAAAAGGTGAAGAGAGCGTAAAATCACAAAGAATAATAGTTAATGATGATTCAAATGGCAAATTTACATCAATAATGTTACAAAAGCATCCTCTTATTTGCTCTTAGATATAATCGCGCCATTAATACACTAGCAGAAGTGAGCACACATTTATGGTACAAGTTACAAAATTAACAATGCGTTTTGGAAGTCGGATTTTGTTTGAGGGGATTAACCTCAAGCTTGACCGCAACAAACGTTATGGTCTTATTGGCGCAAATGGCGCAGGAAAAACAACCTTCTTAAATATTCTTAGCGGTAAGATTAAAGACTACGAGGGTGACGTCTCTATTGAGCCGGGACTAAAAGTGGGTATTTTGGGGCAAAATCAGTTTGCTTATGAAGATTTTACCATCGCCGATACCGTTTTGTTTGGGAATAAACGTCTTTATGATGCGATCAAAGAAAAAGAGCATTTATACGCGAATGGCGATTTTGAGGACGATAAAACCAATGATCGTATTGCAGAACTGGAAATGATTTCGGTCGAAGAAGATCCGACCTATGAATACGATGTTCAAATCGCAAAAATTTTGGAAACGGTCGGAATCAGTGCTGAGCATCATCAAGAACTGATGTCTACTCTCCCTTCATCAGAAAAATTCAAAGTCTTGTTAGCGCAAGTTCTTTATCCAAAACCTGACGTTTTGTTCCTCGATGAGCCGACGAATAACTTGGATATTGAGACTATCGGATGGTTGGAGCGTGAACTTCAGCGCCATGCGGGGACATTGGTTATTGTCTCACACGACCGTCACTTTATCAATGCCGTTGTGACGAACATTCTCGATGTCGATTTCCAAAAAATCCGTGAATTTACAGGAACCTATGACGATTGGTATCTAGCCTCTACCGTTATGGCAAACCAAATGCAGATGGATCGGGATAAAAAAGTAAAAGAAAAAGAGCAGCTCGAAGCGTTTGTCCGCCGTTTCTCTGCCAATGCCTCTAAAGCTAAACAAGCAACCTCACGTCAAAAACAGCTTGATAAAATGAACATTGAAGATATCAAGCCCTCAAGCCGTCGTGATCCAAGTATCGTCTTTAAGGCGAAGCGTCCTATGGGCGATGAAGCGTTGCGTGTGGCGAATATTTCTCACAGCTATGGCGATTTGAATGTCTTGCGTGATTTTGATATTTTGGTTGCTCCGGGTGAAAAAATCGCGATTATCGGTGCCAATGGTGCTGGTAAATCAACGTTGTGCAAAATTTTGATGGAAGAGATGAAGCCTACTTCTGGAACCGTTACGTGGGGAGCGACGATTGAATACAGTTATTTCCCGCAAGATACGACCGATAAAATCAAAGGTGACGGAACGCTGTATGACTGGCTTCGCGGGTTTGATCCTAAGCGTGAAATTTCGGAAATTCGTAACTGTCTAGGTCGAATGCTTTTCAACGGAGAGCAGCAAGAGAAGAGTGTAGAGAAGATTTCAGGGGGAGAAAAACATCGTATGATGCTCTCCAAAATGATGCTTGAGGGGGGAAATTTCCTTGTACTCGATGAGCCTACCAATCACCTTGACCTTGAAGCGATTATCGCATTGGGTGAAGCGTTACTCGACTTTGAAGGGAATGTTATTTGTGTGAGCCATGACCGTGAGCTTCTTGATGCATTTGCAGATCGCATTATTGAGTTGCACCTCGATGGAACTTATACTGATTTCAAAGGCTCTTATGAAGAGTTCGCTGAGGCTAAGGCAAATGGAGAATTATAAAAACTTCGTCATTCCCGCGAAGGCGGGAATCTAGCTGAATCCCCGATCTACCCTAAAGGGCACGTGGAGTCGGGGATGACGAGAAAAGGAAAATAATGGATAAGTATAATAACTTTATTGGATTAGGTGTCGCCGGAAATTTTGCCCTTCACCTAGAACAAGCAGGTGAAAGTGCTGATTTCAAAGATGTACTCACCGATGATCCCAACGGTCCCAAAGGGATGTTCCCTTTTTACATCCCAAACCGTCCTGATTTCTTAGGGACGTATCCTCTAAGCTGCGATACACTCATCCTTCCAAGTAATCCCTGCAATGTCCAAATTGAGCCTGAAGTGGCGCTGATTTGTGATTTAACCTACGATATGCTCGGTAATGTTATGCAGATAATTCCCAAATTTTTCGGTGCTTATAATGACTGTTCTTTGCGCATTGAAGGTGCTCCTAAAATTAGCCACAAAAAAAATTGGGGAGAGTGCTCCAAAGGGCTCTCTGAGACACTGATCCCCATCGATACTTTTAGACATGGCGGTGTGATGGACAGTTATCGTATCGCTTCGTTTTTACGGCGTGATGGGATGTTGATGCGCTACGGCGAAGATGTTGAGCTCATAGGGTACAGCTATTTTTACGATAAGCTCATAGAGTGGATGACCAATCAAATCAATACACAAATATCGGTGGGACCATTGGAGCCAATTAGTGAGTATTTAAAAGAAGCAGCTCTTCCAAAACAAGCCATTATCAGTATCGGTGCAACGCGCTATACCCATTTTGGCGAAACCAATTTCCTTCAAGAGAATGATGAGATTATGGTCGTAGTGTATGATAACAATCTCTATTGTATGAATCCAATATTGATGATGGCGAACAGTGGCAAGCTGGATGTTGAGGGTGTAAGTGTGCTGGTGCAAAAGGTAATTCGTGCTTAAAGAGGGGAGATACCTCCACTATAAAGGGAATGAGTATGAAGTGATGGGTGTTGCCAAACATTCAGAAACCGAAGAAGTGCTTGTTGTCTATCGTGCGCTGTATGGTGAACGGGGGTTGTGGGTACGACCGCTTGAGATGTTCGATGGAGTGCTTGAAGATGGGACAAAGCGTTTTGTCTATGTGGGAGAATCCAATGGCCAAGGGTGAAAAACTATCATTTGATATTGGGGCATCTTGGGACGATGGATGGAAGCTAGAAGAGGAAAAAACGTCAAAAACTATCACTCTTTTGGAGCCTTCTACTCACCGCTTAGTATTTCAAAAAGAGAAACGTCGGGGGAAGGTTGTAACGCTTGTTGGGGTATTCAATCTCAGTGATGCGGATGCTCAAAAAACACTCTCGACCTTGAAAAAATCTCTTGCCTGTGGCGGTGCTTATAAAGAGGGGTGGATGGAGTTTCAAGGAGAAGTTGCTTCAAAAGTGCGGGAGCAGTTGGAGAAGTTAGAGTTTAGATTTAAAAATCCGAAATCATAACGTACTGGAAAACACAACCCTGTTGCGTCCGTGTTCCTTGGCGGCATAGAGATTGGTATCAGCTGTATGCAGAAGGGATTCGTTGTTCATTGTCTCGGTGGGTATGACACAGATGGCACCTAATGAAATGGTGAGCAAACCAGTCTTTTTATTTCCTTTGTGTTCCATATTGAGGGATTCAATATTAAATCGAAGCCGTTCTGCCATTTTGCGCGTATGAATGCAGTCAGCCTCAGTGAGAATGACCCCAAACTCTTCTCCTCCTAACCGAAAGACAAAATCTCCCGGACGCAGTAAGGATGTTTTCAATACTCGAGCCACGTTTTGCAAGGCGACATCCCCTTGCAGATGACCGTAGGTATCGTTGTATTGTTTGAAAAAATCGATGTCAACCATGATAAAGGTAATCGATTTGCTGGCACGTAAGGCACGTTTGAATTCGCGCTCGTAGACTAGATTGAAATAGCGTCGGTTGAAAATTCCTGTGAGGGTGTCGGTATAGGAGGCTTGCTCGAGCTTGATATTGAGATGTTTGAGTGCTTCTGTAGATTGGAGAAGCTGTTGCTGCTGTTGTTCGATTTGCATAAAAATTCGCCACGCAAAGGTCATGACCCCCAGTAAAATAACCCCTAACATCACTGCGAGTTGCATGAGGGAATTTTGATGATGTGAGAGGAGAACGGAGTGCTCGTATGTAGCAGTGGCAGTTTCGTAGGCAATGAGCTGAGAGATAGTGTTGTGAATGGACGTGGTATTATCTGCGAGGGTGACTACCGAAATGGCGGATCGGTTGGTGTGGTTGAACGAAAGGGAGCGTATTTCTTCAAAATAACGCTTCATAATCTCCATTTGTTGTTCGGTATAGTGAATATAGGGAAGCTCTTCAGGGCGTTTGTGATGGGATAGATAGCTCGCCCACATCTGATCGACGTGTTCGAGTCCCAATGTGATATTTTGGGCTAAATTATCGTCGTTGATCAGTCCCTCTTTCCATCGGTAGACACTGGCTTCGAGATCATGATGGTAGGCAGAGTTGATGGAGTTTAGTTCACCTAGGGGAATAAGGGAACCAAAATAGAGAGTATCGACATTTTTTTTCATTGTAAGAAGATTGATATATCCGACAAAACCAACTACGACAAGCCCTAACGCTACACTGAGAAGCAGATATAACAGTTTGGTTTTGAGTTGCAATGATTTCATAAACAGTAGTGCACCTTTTGGGGCATAGATGTTTATTCTAAGCAACTCCTATACCAAAAAAGACTAAAATAGGGACATAAAAACCGAGGAGAAAAAGATGTCTAAACGAATCATTAAGGGTGAGCGGATTAAAGCGATCATTCACAATATTGCTGAAGATTTTCGTTTCTCAGGTGAGATGGGAGATTTTCCTCTATTGTTCTACAAAGCAGACACAGAGGGGTTGCTTCGAGGAGCAGAGATTGACCAAATGATCGAATATTTAACGACTGGGCTTAAAGAGCTGCAAGATAATATTCAGTGGCGACGGGAATTCTTGAGTGAAAATCCTGCTATTGATGAAATTCGGATGTTGGATAGTCTCGGCGTAATCGAAAAAGAGTACATCGAGCTATTAGAATTTTTGCGTTAAGGTTTTGGTTTGTAGGGTTCTAAGGGAATTTTTTTCGCAATGGCGTATTGAATCCCCCCTGACAAATCAATGACGCTGTAGCCCATTTTTTGTCCCAAATAGGTCCCTAATGTTTTTGATCGGTTTCCACTGTTACAGATGAGGGCGAAACGCTCTTCTTTTTTGACTTTTTTATTTAATTCATCCAAAAAAGCATTCATATCGTAGTTTCCTTGTTCATCAAAAAACATGATAGGGGTAGAGCCTTTCACGAGCCCTGTCATTTTCCATTCAGAGGGTGTCCGAATGTCAATAATTTTGATTTTAGAATCGAGAAGCTTCTGATCGATAGGTTGTGCGGTATAATCCGCCATTAAGGCAGTGGTTGCCAAAAGCAGAGTAAGTAGCCATTTATTCATGGATAACCTTTTAAAAAATAATAGATATAATTGTAACCAATAACAGTTAACTGAAGGCACTATGGGCGCACCAAAAGAAGAAAATGCAAAACGGCTCCGTTACGTTCGACTGCTTGGTCGTTTTGTGAATGGGATATTGTCGTATTTGGCAAAAAGTGATAATCCAACCAAAGAGCAGTACAATCAAAAAGTGGACATGAATTTCCGTTTTTTAGAGAAAAATGAAGCGGTTAAGCTCTACAAAGATGAGTACATGGAGCTTGAAGCGCTGGGGCAAAAGATTTTAAATTTTCGAACCAGTGATGAAGAGATTAAGACCATTAAAGAAGAACTTTTTTATGCCCAAAATCAGTTGGAAAAAAGGGTCAATGCCTGTCGCTATAAAAAATCAAAGCACGATAATCATGCACGAGACGGGTGGGAGTAAAGAACATCTATAAAAGAGTGTGGAATTATGGGGTGTAATGGAGAGTTACTCCGTGAGGCATTTTGCTTTTGATGATTGTTCCATCATTGTAGATTAAAATATATCCAATTCTTAGAGAGTTCAACAGTTGACGTGCTTTTTTTTCTTCCATTACGGCAACAGCGGTTGCAAGTGCATCGAGACGGGTATTGTCTCCTGTATCAATGAGAGTAATAGAAGCATATCGTTGTTCGGAGAGTCCTGTTTTTGGATTGATTAAGTGGTTATGGGTTTTGTTTTTAATGTACCGCTCATAATTACCGCTGGTACTGATGGCAATGCGTTGCAACGAAGAGTCGATAGTTGCAATAGAGCCCTCTGGATGGAACGGATCTCGAATTTGAACGTCACATGAGCCTAAACAGCCAATATCACCGGATGCAGCGACAACCGCTTTTTTAACATTGTGACGCTCTAATAATTCTAAGGATAAATCGACTGCATATCCTTTGCCTATTCCCCCCAGATCGACAATTGTTCCGGGGAGAAGTTTTACATGATTTCCCTCTAAAATTATCCGTTCTGACCCCACAAATTTTCTTAATTTTTGAAGCTCTGAGTGACTTGGAAGGTGCTCGTTTTCATATCCGAAACGGTACGCTCCATGGGTCAGTGAACCAATCGTTATATCAAATGCCCCATTACTAAGACGAAACATTTCAAGCGAACGCTCCAGTACTTTTTGAGTGACGGGCGATACAAAGCTCTCTGATTTTTGGTTAAGCTGTGAAATTTCAGAGTCACTTTTGTAGGTTGAAAGGCGATTGTCCAAATCTTTAAAGAGTATAAAAACAGCATCACTGAGATTTTCATCGTTAATTGTGACATTTATAAGAGTCCCCATATGTGCTTGAGTACGCGGTGAGGCATCTAATGAACTCAGTAACAAAAAGAAGAGTAGCTTTTTCATGAGACGAAGTGTACCATAGATAGGAAGAGCTTTTTGTAAATGATAATTAGTTGCAATATTAATATTATTTTCAGTTTGTTGCCCTATACTTTCGCAATCAATAATCACTATCATATTAAGGATAACCAATGAAAAACCTCCTCCTAAGTACTGTTGCCGCGATGGCGATTACTACCGCTTTGAGCGCTGATGAACTCAGTGATCTTAAATCTCAGCTCAAAATTCTCAGTGAACGGCTCTCAACGCTAGAAGCTAATGATAAAAAACAAGGTGAACAAACACAGACGCTTGCCAATGAGCTGATTAATGTTCAAAATACGACCTCTTTTGGTGCCGTTGACATGAGTAAAACCGAACCAGGTCTTGGGGCTGCCGCATCTAAAGTATACTATTCCAAAAATCCACTCTCTATTGGTGGGTATGGCGAAATGTATTACTCACATCAAAAACATGTGGGTACGGATGAGACGGAAGTTGCCCGTTTTGTCCCCTATATCGGTTATAAATTTAGTGATAACATAATCTTAAATTCTGAAATTGAATTTGAGCATGGCGGTGCAGAAGTATCCATTGAACAGCTATATCTTGATTTTTTAATTAATCCGGCATTTAATGTCCGTTTGGGACAACAAGTCGTCCCTATGGGTCTTATTAACCTTAATCATGAGCCGGTACTTTACAACACCGTAAAACGTCCGGATGTAGAAACGTATCTCATCCCCTCTACATGGCATGAGAACGGTCTAACTGTGCATGGGAAAACGGATACTTTCAACTATACTGCAGGAGCGGTTGTTGCGCTTGATATGGGTCTTGCCAATCATGATGGAACTCCTGAAGCCAATACGTTTGGTCAAAGCTGGATTCGTGATGGTCGCCGAGGTGGAAATGAAAGAAATAATGCTACTTCTAACATGGGGGGGGTGGCTCGTCTTGATTACACCGGTATTAACGGTCTATTGGTTGGAGCGAGTCTTTATACGGGGAAAGCAGGTTCCTCCACGAATGGTCAGGGGGAGGGTAGAATAAGTATGGCGGATGTGCATGCACAGTATCAATATGAAGGATTTAAAGTCAAAGGGCTGTATACTCAATCACATCTTAGCCATGCTGATTCGTATTTGGGTGACCATAGTGGCGTTACTGCCAATACCCATGCACAATCAGCACGTGGCGGTTATCTGAATATGGAGTATAATATTCTTCCATATTTTACACAAGCGGGTACGAGATTACCGATTTTTTTCCAGTATGAAAACTACAATCTGGCAACTTCCATTACCGATGGAACCTCATTTGGAAATACGGAGAGCTTCACATACGGTTTGAATTACTTTCCGCATGAGCAAGTGGTCTTAAAAGGGGAGTATAAGTTGCGCCATAATAAAAATGGGGTTGACATGGCTGAAAATGAAGGAATTTATTCGCTTGGATTAGGATTTATCTTTTGATTAAAATTGCTTTTTTGACTTCTCTTTTTTCTGTTCTCCTTTTCGCCCAAGTTTTGGGCGATCCGGTTGCTTTGACGCAACGTGCCTTTGGCTCTAAAAGTGTTGATACCCAAAATATCATTCTGAGTGAAGCACAGCTTCAAGAACTTATTAAAACATCCCAGCAGAGCATCGACTCCAAACTCTACCGACTCTATGTTGCTAAAAATGAAGCGAAAGTAGTAGGTTATGGGGTATTGATGAATAAAAAAGTGCGTACCAAAACGGCTATTGTTCTCTATCTTATTGGTACTGATAGTAAAATCAAATCGATTGAAATTGTCGCTTTCAATGAACCGATGGAATATCTCCCTACCAAGACGTGGTTGGACGGCTTCGATAATAAAAGTTCCGCCAATACCCTTAAACTCAATCAAGATATTCCTACAACGACCGGTGCTACACTCTCAGCTCGTGCTATCACAGACGGGGCCCGTGCCGCTTTGGCTCTTTTGGAAATTGTAAAGCCGTAAATTATGAAATTTATCGTTTCAAAAAAGCTTATTGATAATCGTACATTGTACTTGAGCGTAGTGTGGATGGTTATTTTTCTGCTAGTTGCTTTGGTATTAAATGGTGTTGCCAAGGGGATTGATTTTGGGATAACTCCCGCGATGTGGATCAATACCATTTTGGGAAATGAAGTAGAATTTATTGAGCCTTTGGGGATGAGCGATTTATTACTCTCCCTTCATACTGACCTTTTTGGGCTTATTCTCATCTTTATTCTTATTACTGCTCTTTTGATTCGTACGTCGAGGGCTAAGGGTTTTAAGATTACGGTACTTCTTTTGGGTATTACGGCACTGTTACTTTATGGAATCGGACTTATCACTTCGTTGTGGATAGGAAGGGTGGGTGTCATTTTCTCGTGGGGTGGATTTCTCTTATTTCATCTATTAATGATAGGGGTTGCGTTGGATGTTTTGATTTTATTGAGTCGTAAAAAATTCTAATGCACCATCAACTCTTACGTATTTTGGCACTTTTGTTTATTGCTTTGGTAGTCTTGCAGTCGATTTTAGGGGGTACATTGTTTATTGTTCTTGCTGGATGGAATCCTCATGATATAGTCTTGTATTACTCGCAAAAATCGCTACATGGACTCATTGAAACACTTGCCCCACATACGCTTTTTATTTCCATAGCTTTGATGGGAACACTCCATTTTTTGGGGTTTATTTCTACAATTAGTGAAAAGCAAAAACAATTTTTTATCCATTTGTTATTTGGACTTTTCATAGTAGACCAAAGCAGCCCTATCTTTATCAATCTTGGAATGGCTTTTTTTGTTTACGTCAAAATAATCGCATTTGTTGGATTTGAGAGTGTGCTTGGCTGGATGTGGATTGTGATGTTTAGGGAATCTTTGTCAGACTTTTCTTTACATCGCTGAGACGGACAAAGGTATATCCTTCTTTAAGCAGGGCATTTACCCCCTCAATTACCCCCTCACGAGTCCCCCCCTCAGGATGGTTCATGTGAAAAATAACAATGTCACCGCTGTGTGCGCTTATAAGTTGCCCTGCTACTTTTGGTGCGCTAAAGGTAGCTCCTGCATCCCCTAAAATTGAAAAACCGCCGATTTCCATTTTTAAAGTATGAGCGATAGCCACAGCATTTTCGTCATAATAGGCAGTACCTGCACGAAAAAAGAGAGGGCGTCTGCCGGTGAGTTTTTCGATTTTTTGGTTGTTCCCTTCGATTTCGGAAATGACTTCATCCGCAGAGGCAGTACCATGGATTCCATAAATACTTTTTCCCTCAACGGAGAGAGGTTTATGCGCCGTTCCGTGGTTGGCTATTTCAAATAATGGATTGGAGGCAAGGTGAATAAATATTTCTGGATTGCTATCGATCCAGCGGGCATTGATAAAGAGGGTGGCAGGTATGTGATTGAGACTTAAAAACTCGATTAATCCGGCATCATATTGAGAGCTTTTTACACTTCCGCCACAGGCATCAAAGGTTAATGCAATCTCTTTTTTATCACTGTGAAAACGGGTTACAACTCCCGTAACATTTTCACCCCATTGGGATGGCGGTGTCTGAGCCATGAGTGTTATTATAGTGAGTAACAAAGCAAGTAAAATAGGCATAATTGATCCCTTTAAAGGTGAGATTGTAGCATGGATAGTTGCTTTTTAGTGCAAGATGGGCGTATACTGTCAAAATTGAATTTTACAGAGTTAGAGGGTGAGAAATGAAAAAAATTTCTTTAGTTATTGCTGCTACATTGATGATAACGCAATTGCAAGCAAATAATAGTGCAAGTAGTGAAATGAGCCATGTTATTGGTGGAACTGTAATGGCAGGAGGGATTACGGCTGTCGTAAATAGCTATTATCCGGAATATAAAGAGAACAGAGGGATGATTGGTTTTTGGACCAGCAGTGCTGTTATTGTTATTGAACAAGGGATAGAGTTTGCTGTCAGAGGAGATGCTAAGGGGCAGTTATTGGATGCTACTGCACACATACTGGGTTCTGCACTCGGTGCATTTGTGACGGATCAATACATTTTAGCGCCCGTCATAAACAATTCCCATCTTGAGGGAAAGTCTGTTGGCTTGACGCTGCAGCATTCTTTTTAAAAAAGCTGATTATTCAGTTTTTTCTTTGACATAGCTTGCGCTGTCATTAACCTTTTTTTTAGTCCAGTCGGTTGCGGAGGTCGTGTCTTCTTTAACACCATGCCATGTTGCTGAACAGCCTGAAATGGCAAGTATTACAAGAGGGAGAAGAAACAGATTTTTCATGATGATGTCCTTTACAATAACAAATATTTTACTCTCTGTTATTGTAGCAAAAGAAGAGAAATGAAAATGATTAAACTTTTTTACTGAGTGCTTCGACATTGTTGCTGTTACCAAGAACAACGAGAATATCGCCTTTTTCTAAAATATCGTCTTTTTCAAACGAGGTATGCCATTCCCCCTGATGTTTGTAGGCAATGGGTTTAACGTCGAACTCCTCTTCAAAGACAGGAGAGAGGATAGAGGTCCCTATCCAAAATGGGGGAAGTGTCATTTTAGCAAGCTTCATGGTGATGGAGAGGTCAATGGTCTCGTAGTGCATGTTGGTAACAATCTTTTTGACCAGTTTTTTCGCCGATTCCATCTCAGGATAGATTACTTTTGCCGCTCCGAGTTTGGAGAGGATTTGTCCGTGTACTACAGTGATTGCTTTAGCAACAACCGTTTCGATACCAATCTCTTTAAGCGCCATAACGGTTAGGATACTGGCTTCGAGGTGTTCTCCGATACTGACGATTGCGACTTCAGCATCGGCGATTCCTGCTTCACGCAACGCACGGGGATCGGAGGAATCGAGCATGATGGCATCTTGAACGTATTCACTAATATCGCGAATTTTGTCCTCATCGTTGTCGATGGCAATAACCGTTTCTCCTTGTTGAGCCAACCCTTTGGCAACATGAAATCCAAATTTTCCTAATCCAATAACTACATACGTCATATAATAACCTTTCCTTCTGCGTATTTAATACGGCTTTGCATTGCTTTACCCACGAGAACGATGGTAAAGGCAAAAACACCGATCCGTCCCATCAGCATCAAGAGGATGATGTTGGCTTTGCCCAGATCACTAAAGAGGGCACTGTAACTCAGCACCCCGCCATTTCCCGTCGATACTCCAACGGTAGCAAATGCTGAACAGGTTTCAAACAATAATCGGATAAAAGGGAAGCCTTCACTTTCGCTCAAAATAACCGTCGAGATCAAAATGTAAAACGATGCGACGAAAATAATTGCATACGCTTTATTAATCTGATAGGCGGAGAGACTGCGTCTAAAAATATGAGGATTGTTCTCACCTCGCAGTGTGAACCAAACTCCGATAATGGAGAGTGCGAAGGCCGTGGTTTTGATACCCCCTGCGGTTCCTCCAGGGCTTCCTCCGATGACCATAAAAATTGTTCCGAAAAAGAGATCAGAGTCGGTAAATGTTGAGAAATCAACCGTATTGAATCCGGCTGTACGGTAGTTGACAGATGCAAACCATGCTGAGAGAATTTTCTCATACGTATCCATAGATCCTAGTGATTTGGGATTATACCACTCGAGAGAGAGTATGATTGCCATACTGCCCAGTATCAAAAATCCTGTTGTCCATAAAACAAGTTTCGTATGCGTTGAGAGGCGCAGCAGGGATTGTTTGCGGTAGTTGTAAAGCTCTAAGAGGACCAAATATCCCAAACCGCCGAGGATAATGAGAAAAGGAATGGTGAGATTGATAATAATATCCCTTCGATAGTCCATAAGATTGGTGCTAAAAAGAGAAAAACCGGCGTTGTTAAACGCAGAGATAGAGTGAAAAAAGCCGAACCAAACAGCATTTCCTATCGGCATATCATTCAAAAAGCGGAGTGTGAGGATGATGCCTCCTGTCACTTCAATGAGGATGATACTGGCAAAAACGATTTTCAAAAATCGAAAAATACCACTCATACCGGGATGGTTCAACGACTCTTTGAGAATCAGACGATCGCGATACCCCAGTTTTTTACGGCGCATGAGGGCGAAAAAAGTAACTGCCGTCATGTAGCCTAATCCACCGATTTGAATCAATATGAGGATAATGGCCTGACCAAAAGGGGTGAAATCCAGTGCCGTATCTTTTACAATAAGTCCTGTTACACAGGTGGCAGAAGTCGTGGTGAAAATAGCATCGATAAATGAAAGGTCACCGTGATGAGAAAAAGGGAGCATCAAGAGCATCGCACCGACGAAGATGATGGAGACAAAACTCATAAAGATAATTTTAATGTCTTGGTTTTGCAGTGGAAAATCCTTGCGAGTATTAGTGAGCGAAATGATAGAGCGCTTTGGATAAAAAGGATATTAAAAAGGAGATTACCTAATCATCATTTAAGTATTGAAATCCCTATTTTAATCAGATATAATGGGAGTTAATTACCATAAAGGACGAAAATGTTCTCAAAACTATTGGTTGAATCGAAAAAATTCATCCTTCGTAACGATCTGGTCTATCAAAGATATTTTATAAAAGAGAAGAAAATTAAGCATCGCCTCACCATTATAGTGGGTCAAAGAGGTATTGGAAAAACCACCACCATCGCTCAGTATATGAAACAACACGATGCACTAAAATCACTCTATGTCAGTATGGACAGCTTTTTGGTAGGTGAACTGTCGATGTATGAAATAGCTGAACGTTTTGAGATGGAAGGGGGGAAGTTGCTGTGTTTTGATGAAATACACAAATACCAAAATTGGTCACAAGAGCTGAAATCGATTTATGATACCTTTCCCTCATTACAAATCATAGCCTCAGGAAGCTCGGCTTTGGAGATCAACAAGGGGAGTCATGACCTAAGCCGTAGAGCCAATGTGCTGAAAATGACGGGGATGAGTTTAAGAGAGTATATGGAGCTAACGCTAGCGATAGAACTCCCAAAATACACTCTCCAAGAGATACTGCAAAACCATGAAACGATTGCTTTTAATATCGTTAGCAAGTTAGAGAAAATCGATAAAAAGATACTTCCACTGTTTCAACGATATTGCAAAGTTGGGTATTATCCCTACAGTTTGAGCATTCAAGACGATGAAATATTCTACGATATGCTTCAACAAAATATCAATGTTTCCATCTCTGGTGATTTACTTTTTGTCTATCCCAGTCTCGATGGCAACAGCATCAAAAAGCTCAAACTTCTACTGAACATCATCATGGAAAGTGTGCCGTTTGTCCCCGTGATCGAAAAGCTAAAAAATTCACTGGATATTGGTGATGGAAGAACCTTGAAAGATTATTTTATCAAACTCGAAGATGCAGGCATTTTACATCTGCTCATGAAGGCATCAGGTAAGGGGCTTCGAAAACTGGAAAAACCCGAAAAAATATATTTAAGCAATACCAATTTGCTCTCAATCACCACTCCAGAAATAGGGACAGTGCGTGAAACATTTTTTCTAAATGTCCTAAGTATCCTTCACTCAGTCACCTATCCACCTAAAGGTGATTTTTTGGTGGACAATGTCTATTTATTTGAAATTGGTGGTAAAAATAAAGGATTCACCCAAATAAAAGATATAGAAAATAGTTTTGTGGCGAGTGACGATATTGAAGTGGGGTATAAAAATAAGATTCCACTTTGGATTTTTGGATTTTTGTATTAAAGGGACAGTTTTTGTTATCTCATGAAAAAAGTGGTCACCCAGTAAAGCTTAAAGTGGTTGAAAGTACGTTGTGGAGGGAAAGCGTTATGGTGACTCCAAGGGGATTTGAACCCCTATGACCAGAATGAAAATCTGAAATCCTAACCATTAGATGATGGAGCCACTGAACAATGTAAAAAAATGGTGTCCCGTGATGGATTCGAACCATCGACCCCTTCATTAAAAGTGAAATGCTCTACCAGCTGAGCTAACGGGACAAGAACGCACATTATTGCTTGCACAATTTGTGGACGGGAATTATAGCGGTTATAACCTTTAATGTCAATAGAAAAATAGGATGTTTTTTTGATGGTTTTAGAGACTCGTTTTTTCATTAAAACGCTGTTTTTCTTTATATGATTTGATATTTTTATGATAAACTATGCTCACAATAAAAAATGGAGTTTCCGATGCAAATAAAAAAAATGAGCGCAATATGTCTGATAGTATTCGCGTTTAGCCAGTCAATATGGGCGATGGATATGGGTATGATGCAAGAAGATGATAATAGACAATCCTTGGGTATCAAAGGAACCATGCAGGGGACACATCAATTATCGAATATGAGAGAACATTTGATTGCTTTGTCAGAAATCGTACAACTCATGAATATTGCAAAATATGATGAAGCATCTAAAATTGCATCGGAAAAACTTGGGTTAACGCTTGAAAAGAATACAATGTGCGGAAGTTTTAAAAATCAATCGTTTGAGGAAATGGGGGTTCGATTCCATAAATCAGCAGATGATCTTGCCAAAACATTAAAAACAAAAGATTCTAAAAAGTCTATGGTGGCTTTGGAAAAAGTGATGAACGGATGCGTCCTTTGTCATAGTACCTTTAAACAGTAGAAATGAGAAGAGAATGATGATGAAATATTTACTATTTGGCTGGATGATGGCTGTGAGCCTCTTGGGTGGGACGATTCAAAATGATGAGCAGTTTAAAACGGCTGTTTCGTCGATGGGTACGGACAATAAATTGGTCTTGATGATTTATACGACTGATGATTGTCCTGAATGCGCCTACATGAAGCAAAAAGTGTTTCATGATAAAGCGGTTGAGCCGTATATGAGTCAAAATTTCGTCGTAATCGAGAAAAATGTTCATAAGAGCAAGCTTCCTGACGGATACGATTTTTTCGGAATTCCGACGATGTTTTTTATTGATAAAGCGGGAAATAAAAAAGAGACGATGGTTGGAAGCAAACGGGCACAGCCGTTTATGGTGGAACTTCGCCGTATTCGAGGGATGAAATGAGAGCCCTCTTTTTAGCGGTTGTTTTAGGGGTGACTTTAAGTGCCTACGATGCGGCACATCTGAAAAAAGCGTTGGAAGAGAAAGAGTGCATCGGATGTGACCTGCGAGGAGCCAATCTCAGTAAAAATGACTTTAGTGGGGGCGATTTTCACGGAAGCGATTTGAGTGGAGCCGATTTACGTGAAAGCGTGTTCGAGATGAGCGATTTTAACGACTGTAATTTGAGCAAAGCGAATGCAGAGGGGGCACTCTTTTGGAAAGGGACGATGATGCGTTCAGACCTCACCCATATCCATGCACGCGGAGCCAATTTTAAAGGGACGCATCTTGAGAAGAGTAATTTGAGTTTTGCTGATTTTCGAGGAACTAAGAGCTGGAAAGCCAATTTTTCGGATGCGCTCTTGGACAAAACGGATTTTACGAATTCGGAGCTTGGTGATTCAAAATTTATCCATAACGATTTACGTACAGCGAAGCTTTCAGGAAGCCTTTTGTGGCAAACTTTTTTTAATGATGTAAAAATGACAAAAATTCAATGTGCCCATGCTAAAAAAGAAGAGGCTATTTTGGATACTAATGTGACGTGTCACTAAGAGACGATATAATATTTGTATGAATATATGGCTATTTGATTATCCGTGGGCGTGGTTAATTGCCCTACCGATTTTGTTATGTCTCTATCAATGCAAAAAAATTGGTGTGGTGCGTACGTTCCCACATCTCTACTTTTTCGGTATCGTAGGAAAGTGGCGTAATATTGAGTGGCTTTTAAAAGTGCTTGTCGTGATTTTGATGGTGGGGGCGTTGGCAACCCCTGTGGTGGTGGATTATTCTGACCCCCGCAATCGCAACGGAATCGATATTGTCCTCTCACTCGATGGGAGCGGGTCGATGAACGCATCGGGCTTTAGTGTAGAAGATGAACGAGCCAGTCGGTTCGAGATTGTCCAGCGTATTGCGAGTGATTTTGTGATGAAGCGGCTCGAAGACAACGTCGGGGTAGTGTTGTTCGGGGATTTTGCGTTTATTGCCTCTCCTGTGACGTATGAAAAAGAGATAGTCTCTGAGATGATAGGGTATCTCTCGCACGGGATGGCGGGACAAAATACCGCGATTGGTGAGGGGATTGCGATGAGCGTGCGTGCGTTGCAGGACTCAAAAGCCAAGTCAAAAGTCATTATTTTACTCACCGATGGAGAGCACAACAGTGGTGCGATTTCTCCCAAAGAAGCGGTGGGACTGGTACAAAAAAATAATATCAAGCTCTATACCATCGGGATTGGGAAAAAAGGGGAGTTTGATAATGCCCTTTTAGCGCAATTGGCACGCGATGGAGGGGGGAAATTTTTTACAGCTTCCGATGAAAAAGAGCTCCAAGGGGTATACGATGAGATTGATACGATGGAGCGCTCCTCTATTAAAAGCCAAAAGCATACGTTTAAAGAGCATTATTATTGGGTGTTACTAAGTGGGGCATTGGGGCTAATGGTTATGTTGGTATGGCGACGCAGGAAGGTGATGCAATGATGTTACTGCATCCCCTTTGGCTCTTAGCTTTGTTAGCACTCCCTTTGTATTTGTTTTTTGCCAAACGTAACGGATGGGGGATGGATGCTTCTCAAAAGTGGCTGTTGTTCACCATCGCATTGGTTATTTTCACCCTTGCACGTCCGGTAATCCCTCAAAAACCTCTGGAGATTGAGCAAGCTGGACGAGATGTGATACTGGCAATCGATTTGTCCTACTCGATGCGAGGGACGGATATGGCTCCCAGTCGTCTTGAAGAGGCTAAAAAAATCTTGATAGAGACGGTACGCACCCATCCCAAAGATCGTTTTGGGGTGATTGGATTTACGACGCACGCCATCGTCCTCTCTCCTTTGACCAAAGATACCCAATTGCTTGAGCATCTTTTCGGTGCATTGGATGAAACGCAGATTATCACCAAGGGGACAGATGTGATGAGTGCGTTGGAACTCTCACGTAAAATGTCCCATGCCAAAACTCCTTTGGTCATTCTCCTCACCGATGGGGGTGATGAGGCAAACTATGATAAAGAAGCCCAGTTTTCTCAAGATAATAAACTCCGCGTGAATGTCGTGATGCTGGCATCTCAAAACGGCAGTACGTTACCCACGCAGGAGGGGAGTGCGCTTAGGGATGAGAAGGGACACATCGTCGTGAGTGCGCGAAATGATGCCATCAATGAGATAGCCCGTGCCAGTGATGGAAAAGTGGTTTCCACTGTAGATGAACTGCACGCTCTTATCGACGATTCAGGGGTGGATGATTTTACCGGAAGTTCAAGTGTAAGTGACAATCAAGAACTTTTTACTTTTCCACTGGGGTTGGCGTTGGTGGCATTTGTGTTGGCGATGACCTCGTTGGGGGAACGTTCCGTTCGCCCTGAGCCTGTCGAAGGGGGAATTCATGGTTCGACAGGCTCACCACGAACGAAGAGCGCAATATCTAAAGTCTTGACTGGTGCCTTGGCGTTTATCGGAATTTCTGTCAATGCAGGGATCTTGGATTTCGCCTATCTCCACACGGCGTCCCAAGAGTACAACCATAAAAATTTTGAACGTTCCGCGCAGTTATTTGAAAAAATAAACTCTAATGAAGCGAGCTATAACCGTGCCAATGCGCTGTACAAAGAGGGGAAATATTCAGAAGCATTGACCCAATATCGCCGTATCCGTTCCAATGAGCCACTCTTCAAATCAAAACTCTATTATAATATGGGCAATTGTCATATTCGCCTTGGTGAGTTTGAGAATGGTCGTAATGCTTTTTTGAAGTCATTAACCCTTCGTTACACGAAAGAGGCGGATGAAAATCTCCGTTTTATCGCGCAGGCACAGGAAAAAAAGACATTGAACACTCGAAAAGAGAAAAAAGATCAGTTTTCGCAAGAAGAGAATGCCCCCACGGGTGAGAAAAAAGAGAGTAAATCGGGGGGCGGAAGCAATATGCAAAGCGATATGAAATCCGGAGGCGGAGGCGATGAGGGGAAAAAGGGGCAGGGCGATCCCCGTTTTTCTGCCTCGCAAGGTAAAGCCAAACTCTCGTCGCGACAATATGAGCTAATCAATGAGAGGAGCGTCCATGAAACGAAGCCTTGGTAAAATTCTCTTTCTCTGGATTATCAGTGTTGGACAGCTGTTTGGGGGATACCATTGGAGTGTTCTTGAAAAGCCTGAAACTTTATACGTTGGGCAAAGTGGGGTTGTCCGCTATCAATGTGAGTTTGATACCAGCGCGGCGGATTACACCATTGCGTTTAAACCCAGTGAAAATGAGATGGTTAAAGTTTCTATTTTAACGCAACAAGATAGGATAGTTCAGGGAAAACGTGTTCAAACATTCGATGTACTCATTGCCCCAAAATACGTAGGGGAAATAGATATAAAGTTTGAAGCTCTCATGCGTCATACGACGTTTGCCTCCATCGAAAATGCCTCTATCGGACGTGATAATGTTAAAAAATACGACTTTAACGATGAAAAAGCACTCTTGCCTTCTGTTAAAATTCGCGTTCATAAAAATGCAGTTGCACTAATAGGAAACCTAACGTTAGAAGTACGCAGTGATGCTTCGATGGCTCGTGCACATGAACCGGTTCATCTGAGTGTGATTGTGAGGGGAGAGGGGAGTCTTGATTTGCTCACTCCATACGAGCTCAATATTAGCGGGGTAAAAATATTTGCTGAATTACCTCAGAAGTCACTGACCCCATCGGCGCAAGGGTTTGAGGGGGAAGTTTCCCAAGAGTTTGCACTGGTAGCGAATGAGTCGTATACGATTGAGCCTTTGAGTCTGAGTTATTTTGATACGAAAAAAAATCAAATTGTGACCCTCAAAAGCAAACCTATTTATGTTGAAGTAGGGGAGGGGTATGAATTTTCATCTTTGCTTGATGTCCCCGAAATAAATGACTATGGAACGCTCAAGCGGTATGCTTTATATTTGTTTTTTATTGGGTTGGGAGTCGGGTTAAATGAAGCAATCCGATGGTTATGGAAACGTCGCCCTGTGAGAAAAAAACGTACCTTTTGGGATACTGCATCCACAGTCAGCGAATTAGTGCGAATCCTTTCTCTTAGTGGAGAAAAACGTTTTGATGAGGTCATTGCAGGATTGGAAGAGGGAAAAATGGATGTACGTGAAGCGAAGAAGAGATTAACTATGCAAGAGGAAAAACAATGATAACAACAATAGATGCCATACGCTCCGAAGTCGCCAAAGTCGTCGTAGGTCAAGAAAAGATGATTGATGGTTTACTCATCGGATTGTTGTGTGAGGGGCATATTCTTATCGAGGGGATTCCGGGTCTTGCTAAAACCACTACGGTAAAAGCTCTTTCAAAAACACTGGGATTAGGATTTAAGCGCGTACAGTTTACCCCCGACTTGTTGCCAAGCGATATTCTGGGGGCAGAGGTGTATGACCCTCAAAATAACGGATTCAAAATCAAAAAAGGGCCGATTTTTACCAATCTTCTCCTCGCCGATGAGATCAATCGCGCTCCTGCCAAAGTGCAATCTGCGTTGCTCGAAGTGATGCAAGAACATCAAGTGACATTGGGGGATGAGAGCTTTAAACTTTCTCCGCCATTTCTCGTTATGGCAACTCAAAATCCCATCGAAAATGAGGGTGTTTATCCTCTCCCTGAGGCACAGTTGGACCGTTTTATGTTGAAATTGCGTGTGGGATACAACACGACCGAAGAGGAACTCTCGATCGCTCGGAGGGTTGCTTCCTCAACGCACGAAGAGATAGTGGCGGTTATCGATCCTGCAACACTGGAAAAACTCAAAGAAAAAGTAAGAAGCATTCATATCGACGAAGAGGTGGAGCGGTATATGATTACATTGGTACAAGCAACCCGTAATCCGCAAGAGTTTGGACTGAGTGAAATCAAAAAATACATCCAGTTTGGGGCGAGTCCTCGTGTAAGTATTGATTTGTTTAAAGCATCGCGAGCAGTCGCCTTTTTACGCGGGAAAGAGTTTGTTACCCCAAGTGATGTTATGAGTATTCTCAAAGACATTATGCGTCACCGTATCGTCCTCTCGTATGAAGCGGAAGCTGAAAATATTGATGTGGATATGCTCATCGAACAAATCGCTAAAGCCGTACCGATACCGTGAGAAATAGTATTTTTGTCATTCCCGCGAAGGCGGGCGAAGTGCCCTTGGGTGAATCCAGCTTTTCTTTTTGGGATGGATCCCCGGATCGAGTCCGAGGATGACGGGAAGGATAGAACGTTGAAAAATACGCAACACATCCTCATCCGTGCCCGCCGTCAAATCGTGGGTGATCGTATCGGTAACAACCCCTCTATGTTTCGCGGTGAGGGATATGATTTTATCGAGCTTCGTGAGTACATCAGTGGGGATGATACGCGCCATATTGATTGGAACGTGACGGCGAAACTGCAACGTCCCTATGTCAAAGTTTTTCGTGAGGAGCGTGAACTAAGTGTTGTCACGGTAGCGATGTTGGGAGGAGCGCTTCATTTTGGAACGGATAGATTTAAGATAGAGAGTGTGGCGGAAGCGGTAGCACTGGTCGGATATTCGGCATTAGGCAATGGAGATTTGTTTACCCATTATAATTTTAGCGAAGCATTAGTGGATGAGGTGCGAGGAAGCAAAAAACGCTTTGCCGTAGCCGTGAGTGTAGAGAAGGTAATGAGCGCCGAACTCATAGGGCATCGGGCTGACTATAACGTGATGGCTGCGACGCTTTACCAACGACTGCGACGTAAATCGCTGATTGTCATTATTGGTGATTTTTTCGATATTCCAGCGTTGCGATTGTTGGCAAAAAAACACGAAGTGGTTGCGGTTGTCGTGCGTGACAGATTCGAGGAAAAGCCACAAATCTTGGGATTTGGAAGTTTGAGTGATCCTGAGAGTGGTGCAGTGTTGGAGGGGGATTTTAATGCCCGAAGCGTCCAAAAATATGCACAGAGGGTGCGAGCGCACGATGTGGAGCTGTTTGAAAATTTTCGTTCTTGTGGGGTGCGTGCGGTAAAACTCTATACGGATGCCAATGCCTCTGTGGTACTGCGCCGTTTATTTGAGGGAAGATCATGAGTGCGCAGATTGATATTCCCCTTCACGATATTATGCCACTGGTCGAGGTTCCCGATACGTCGATTTATTGGTTTAGTGCCCTTATCGTTGTTGGGTTGGTTGTTTTTGCCAGCGGTGTGCTTTGGTTTTTAAAATGGAAGAGAGCTAAAAAAATCACTCAGCGACAGCTTCATTATGAGGCGTTGCAAAGAATCGATTTGAAAAATCCCAAACAAAGCGCCTACACCATCAGTAAAGAGGGGTATTTTTTTGCTCATGATAACGAACGAACCCTTGGTGCATATCAAAACCTTTTTAATCGCTTAGAACCGTATAAATATGCCCCTACTGTAGAGAAAATCGATGAGGAGACGTTGGGATATTATCATCTGTATCTCGGAATAATCGATGTTTGAGGGATTTTATTTCGAATTTCCAAAGCTTAGTTTTTTAGTGTTTGTTTTTTTGGCATGTGAAAATCTTTGCCCCCTTCGTTCCCAAATGCTCTATTTTCCCCGTATTTCACGTTTTGGCGATGCAGGGGTAAAATCTCCTGCGTGGATGTGGATTTCTAAATGGCTGATGATTGCTTTTTTGATTGTTGCCTTGATGTCCCCCGTTAAAGAAATCCAAGAGCCTCCCCGTTTTAAGGGGTACAACACGTTGATTGTTGCCGATTCACCGGATGAGGAAATGACGGCAAAGATAGCGTCATTTATTGCACTTCGTCCCTCTGATAGCATTGCTTTTTATGTGCCAAACAGCGTTAAAATTCCTTTAACACAGGATCATGAAGCATTGTTATCGATTTTGCATCAATTGCCCAAAATACCCAGTGTGCAGATTGACTACACGGTAAAAGAGTTTTTATCCACTCAAGAACGACCGTGGATTGTCATCTTTTCAGAGCATCCAAAAACGTTTGTTCCCTCGATTCCCACCCGCATAGAAACCTCTGTCGTCCCCCAAAAACAGTGGAGGGAATGGATGAAAAAAAGCAATCATGAGCATGCCGTAATACCCATTGTCACAGAAGTAACACGACTGGAATATCTCTATTTTTATCCCCTCTTTTTTGGATTTATGGCGATGTTGGTCTATTTGTTCGGACGCAATCAGCGAGGCTTTTTGTGAGTTTCTTGCATAGCGAATTTCTCTTTTGGATGACCCCTTTTGTAGGGATACTTTTTTATTTTTGGTTTACCCAAAAACGTCAAAACGAGCACCATTTTAGCCAAGAAGCCCTGGAAAAACTGCGTGTTAGTGAGTCAACCTTGGGGAGTAATGAACGCAATGCTCTTTTTTTGAGCGCATCTTTGCTGATTATCATAGCACTCTCACAACCGGTGGCACAGCAAGAGAAAATCGTAGAGGCACCTGCAAGCATAACGATTGCTTTGGATATATCAAACCAGCCATTGCTTGCGTTTGAGAGTATGAAAAAAAATGTGATACATCTGGTGGATGAGTTTGAGGGGGATGTTGAACTGGTGGCCTTTGATTCAAAAGTGTACCGTATTGCTCCCGTGAGTAAGGATAAAAAAACACTCAAAGAGTTAATCCAAAATCTCTCGCCACGTGTGATGAATACCGAAATTTCGGATGAAAATTTGCTGCATCATGTCTGTAAAACATCCACTATTATCGTTGTTTCTGGAAATAAGGTGCTGGATAAACGAGAGATTGAAACTCTGCGTAAACCAAAAGAGCACTGGATTTATTTTCCTCTCTTTTATTTTCCATTAGGTCTTGCAATGATACTTGTTGCCATAGCATTATCGTCCATGAGCAAGCGTCAAAGTGTTTCGATGGCGATTGCTTTTATGATTTTTGCAGGTGAGAGCGATGTGCGTGCAGGGGTGATGGATTTTAGGATATTGGAGGATGCAAAGGGTGCTTATTCGCATGGGGAGTATGAGCAAAGCGCACGATTGTTCACGCAGTATCAACAGCTGCATGATAGCCCTCAAATACGTTATAACTGTGCGAATGCTCTTTTTAAGGCGGGTCATTATGAGAGGGCGCGGTATTGGTACGAGCATGTGGGAACTAGCGATCCGAAATTGAGAAAATGGGTAGAGATAAATAGGGGACAACTGCCCGTTAAAGTAAAAGATATTTCTCAAAAACCACCGAAAGAAGAGAGTGATTTGCCCTTGAAAAGAGATAAGATAAAAAGGGAGAAAGCAATGGAGATTGTTAATGCTACTGTGTTGTTTAGGTATTAACTAAAAATCTCATAGAGTTTATTGGCGTGTTTCATCTCTTTGTGTAAAGTCGTATAATCTTTCTCTTGCAACGCCTCTTTAAGCGTGGCGAGTTCACGCTGAAAAAGCTCTACCGCATCGAGGACATTAGCACGGTTTTGGCGAAAAATATCTTCCCACATTGTTGGTGAACTTTTTGCCAAACGGCTCATGGAACGAAATCCCCCTGCTGCAAGGGCTAAAATATTCTCTTTTTCCTCTTGGGCTAAAACGGTATTGGCAAGCGCATACGAGATAATGTGGGGCATATGGCTGATGATAGCGGCATGACGGTCGTGTTGCGCAGCCCCCATTGTGTGAATTTGCATCCCGATAGAACGGAAAAGTTTGAGTGCAATATCACGTTGTGTTGAGCCACTGTGTTCGAGGTCACATAAAACAACGACTTTATCAGTATAGAGCCCCTCAAATGCGGCTTTTGGACCAAACTGCTCAGTTCCCGTCATCGGATGTGCTGCAACGACATTGGCACGAATCTCCGCAGGGATCGCGGCTACAATAAGGGCTTTGGTACTTCCTAAATCGATAAGTGTTTTATTGCTCCCTGCCAAATCAACAGATTGGTTCAAAAGGGCAATAACCCCATCCACAGGAACCGCAAAAAAGAGGACATCACAGCGTTTTTTTAACTCTTCAAACGGGAGGATGGCCTGAACCAGACCAAGTTCTAAGGCTACTTTTTGATGCTCAAGATTGTGATCGCTTCCAACGACAGAGGTGACGAAGGGGAGTTTGCGCAGTGAGAGGGCGAGAGATCCTCCCATTAGTCCCAATCCGACGATTCCAATCTCCATACTCAACCCTTACTCAATTTACTTCGTTTTGCGTATTCTAGCAGATTTACAGAAATATTAACCATTAGGGTGGTAAAATAAGAGATAATTTAACGCAATGGATTTTAACTTGAAAAAAATCACCCTCTCTTTGTTGCTCTGCTCAGTTCTATTAAATGCATCTGCTCAAAATGTTGAAGCTATTCATTACGATGGGATGGTCCATATTTCGCAAGCCGTTGCCAAGCGACTTAATGCAGTGAAGATTGGTGAACCTCTGAACCCTGTTGAGGTTGATAAAACGATTAAAACTTTTTTTGATCAAGGCTATTTTGAAGATATATGGGCAGATGAAGAAAACGGTACCGTCACATTCCACTTTAAAGAAAAACCGACTATTTCCAAGATAGAGCTAAAAGGGTACAAAGAAAACGATGAAGAAGCAAAAAAAACTCTTCTTCAAATTGAGAAAGGATCACTGTATGATGCGCGCCGTATCGAGAGTACCCGCAAGCGTATTGTTGAAGCACTAAATCAAGAGGGTAAAATTGACTCAGTTGTAGAGGTAGAGAGTAAAAAGCTCGAAAATGGCAGTATGCACGTGAAGTTTATTGCCAATGAGGGACAAGAGATTATTATCAAAGAGTTGAAATATTACGGAGTGTCTGGAGTCGATTCCGATGAGTTTGAAAAAACAACAGCCAATAAAGAGCAAGATTTTATGGGATGGTTGTGGGGACGTAATAACGGCAAGATGAAGATTGCTGAACTGCAGTACGATCCGATGCGTATTCGTGATTATTATATGCAAAATGGATATTTGGATGCCAAAGTGGATCAGCCTTTTGTCGCGGTTGATTTTAACCATTATGAAGCCTCCATGGCATACAGCGTTTTTGAAGGGGATATTTTTCGTATATCGGATATTCTTATTTTTCAAGATACCAACGTTATCGACGATCAGGCCTTGTTAAACGTGATAGCACTCGAAAAAAATAAGCCATTTAATATCAAAACATTCCGGGATGATGCGGAGCGGATCAAAACCAAGATTGCCGATTTGGGATATGCGTATGTGCAGGTTCAACCCGATTTACGCAAAGATAAAGAGACCAAAACCGTAGAGGTTATTTATCGAATTGTCCCCGGTAAAAAAGTGCGTATTCACAACGTTATCATTGCGGGAAATAACCGTACGCTTGATCGTATTACTCGCCGAGAGCTCTTTTTGGCACCGGGGGATTGGTATAGTCTTAGTAATCTAAAAGATTCACGCAATGCATTGGGACGAACCGGTTATTTTGAAAGTACGACGATTGAAGAGAAGCGTCTTGATGATGAGTCAATGGATTTGATTGTCCAAACCAAAGAAGCACCTACTGGGAACATTCAGTTAGGCGGTGGATATGGAAGTTTCGGCGGTATTATGCTCAGTGTCGCAGTGAGTGACCGTAATATCTTTGGCTCTGGGCTCAATGTAGGAGTTCATCTTGAGAAGTCAGTACTAACCAAAAATTATTCATTTAATATTTCTAACCCTCGTCTCAATGACAGTGACTTTAGCGGTAATTTCTCGATATACAATACAATGACTAAATATTATACCTATACGACCGATTCGGCCGGTCTTAGTTTTGGTACCGGACATAAATTTAATCGCTCCCTGAGTGGATATGTAGGGTATAACTACGCTAAAAATCATTACAGTGATTTTGATCCATCAGCACTTCAGGCGACCCAAAAGCGTTACTACGAGAGCTATTCTAAAAGCTCAGTGACTACTTCGGTAACTTTTGATAATACGGATGATTACTATGTGCCGCGAGAGGGGATGAGCTTATCTCAGAGTTTTGAAAAAGCGGGGCTGGGCGGTGATGCTGACTTTTTAAAAAGCCGTACTACTTTTGGGGTTTACCGCGGATTACAAAAGCTCGTTGATTCAGACTTGATTGTACGCTATAAAGCTCGCTTTAGTTATGTTGCTGAGACGGGTTATTTACCGCTTAATGAGCGATTTTACATGGGCGGAATCGGATCGGTTCGTGGCTATAGGAGCTATTCCGTTTCTCCCTATTTATTAGATCCGGCAACGGGGCTTCCAGTGATTTCTTTAACAGGAGTTCCTCAACTTGCCGGCGGAACAAAGATGTTTTCAAATAGCTTTGAATTAAGTGTTCCTCTTGTCCCTGCGGCAAAAATGCGGGCGACAGCATTTGTGGATTATGGGATGATAGGTGCAAACAGCTTAAGTGAGATAACACGAGGCGGTTATGGAGTTTCTTTGGAGTGGTTTAGTCCTGTTGGACCGCTCCAGCTTGTTTTTTGTGAGCCCTTGAATCAGCAACCTGGAGATCATGTAGAACATTTTGAATTTACGATAGGGCAACGGTTTTAAGCTAATCGTTCACCCTTAGGGGAGGGTGATGGTTAAGTTTTTTGGAGTAACAAGATTTTTGAGTTGTTCGCGGGCTAGGTAAAGATGAGGGGCTTGGATGGTTAACTCTCCATCACTAAATGATACGGTAAAATGATGCGCCAAAATACGTCCTGCTAAGAGGATATGAGAAAGCCATAATAAAGTGTGAAGTGTATCCAGAGTTTTTTCATCGGGAAGTAGAGAGCCATAGCTATTTTTTGGAAGTAAATCGGAAGAGCTAAACCCTTTTTTGAACAACAACAAATGAGAGATAAGGGCAATTTGTGAATGGGTGAATCCATAATCAAGAGCGCTTAATGCTAGATAATGGCTGTGTTTTTGATAGGCATAATAGCGGACACCTAGACCGATAGGAAGCAGCTTCGCCGCAATGACGAGGATACTTCTCCATGAGGGATCAAGTTTTAAATGCTCATGAGTTGAATCAAAAAGTATTTTTAGAAGCGCGGCACACTCTACCCCATGATTGCTGTGCGTGGCATGGGTATCCAATAAATAACGAACCGATGGGTTGTAGTTACTGGGGAACTTATGGGCAGAGTTACGGAGTAAATCACTCAAAAATACCCCTTCACGAACCCCAACACCACTGCATATTAGCTCTTTAGATTGCAAATGATTAAGTATACGTAAAAAGATAAGGGCACCCGATTTTATGGTGTCAAAGCGATCAGGCTTTATGTTAAGGGACTTGAGTCTTTTGGGTGATGCATCGAGAACAGCATCACAAAAAGATTTAAATGTTGTATCCGATGTTGAAAAGCCATGAAGCTTTTTGAGGGGATATTCCTCTTTTTTCATTATCCCATGGGCAATGGCACGAAATGTCCCACCGATACCTATGAGGGTTGCTATGGAGAGGAACGGAAGTGATTGCAATGCTGTATCGATGTAAGCGCTTGCCCCTTCAATATCACCGTTGTCCATAAAAAGTTCTTTGAGTCGAACCGTACCAATGTTAAGCGAGATGGTTTGGGTCACATTCCCATTATCCAGCAGTGAAAACTCACTGGAGCCACCGCCCACATCAATGGCAATAGCATTAACGCTAGGAAGGAGATTCGCACAGGCGATTCCCCCTAAATATGCCTCTTTATTGCCGTCAATGACTTTGATAGAGAGAGAGTGCTCTTTTTGTATACGGCGGATAAAATCGGATTTATTGGGAGCATCACGCAGTGCAGAGGTAGCAACGCAGAGAATCTTACGTGCCTTGAATGATTCGGCAACACGTAAAAACTCTCCTATTGCCTGTGAGCCTCGATCCATTGCTTCGGGTTGAAGGTTCCCCCCGTTACCGTAGGCATGCTGGGCAAGGCGAACAGAACTCTTGACTTCATGAATAATATGAAATGCAAAACGGCTGGTTTTTTGAAATACCGCCATTCGCATCGAGTTTGACCCAATGTCGATAACGGCGGTACATTGCGCCATTTATTCTTCTTCTTCCGTGAGCTGCTTGTGTTTGTATAAAAGTTCTTGCATTGTCTCAACGTTATCTTTATCGGGAATGATACAATCAACAGGACATACAGCGATACATGCAGGCTCATCATACGTTCCTACGCACTCAGTACAACGATCCGGATCAATGATGTAAATCGGATCACCCTCTTCAATAGCATCCATTGGACACTCTTCACGACATGCATCACATGCAATACACTCATCGACAATAATTAATGGCATTTTTGGACCTTGATGTTAAATGTTTAGGATAATGCGCGATTTATAGCAAAAGGTAGCTTAAGGGGAGTTGTGCCCTAGCGTAACGGCAGCAAGCAATAGAGTTTTGAGGGGAGAATGAGTCGCGCAACTGTCCCCTCTCTCCCATCAAGCCGATTAGTAATACTAATGTGCGCTCCAATGGCTTCAGCCGCACTCTTTGCCAAAAAGAGTCCCAGTCCTACCCCTGATTTATTCCCTTGACGTTTAAACGGGGCAAAGAGGTCAACACTCTCATCGATTCCACACCCCTCATCAATCACTTCAATCACAATATCCGTTTGGTCAAGATAACTTTGAAAGATGATTGTTTTCCCCTCAGGGGTAAATTTGAGTGCATTTTGCAAGAAGTTTTGCAAGATCTGATTGAGCAAAGTGACTTGAAGTACTGCATCAAAAGATTCAGGTTCAAAGTGTGTTTGGAGTGTTTTATTTTCACTGTGCGCTAAAAGGGAAAAATCACCCTCCCATTTTTTCAAAATCTTGATGATGTCGGCTTCGGAAGGCATCTCTAGCTGTGCCCCCTCTTGACGACCGATATTGAGAATATTGGCAACAATTTTATTCATCTCATCCACACTTTGGTTGGTGATGCGTATGGCTTCGATGTACTCCTCGCTGGAGCGTTTTTTAATGAGGGTTACTTGATTTTTGAGTTTGATAACGGCGAGAGGAGTTTTAAGCTCATGCGCTGCACCGATAAAAAGCTCTTTTTGATATTTGACAAAATTTTGGATTCGTCCCATAAGACGGTTGAGCGTTTCCCCTAAAGGCTCGAATTCTTCGGGGAGGTGTTCAACTTTAATAGGACGGAGAAGATGCTCGTTCATGTTGGCAAGCCGACGTGTTAACGCACTGATAGGAGCGACGAGCATTTTGGAAAAGGCGATGGCATAGAAGATAATAACGATAAAGCCAAAAGCATTAATCAAAAAAATAGAGCGGAGAATTTTTTTGAGCAAACGTTTGGTGGGAGTAATATCACGGCTTACTTTGAGATAGGTAGAGTGTTCAAAATCAAAGGGGTAGATCAAGGTAAGTGCGGTTGTTTTGTCTTTGTGTTCGGTCTCATAAAATTCAAGTAAATTTTCCTCTTTTTGAAGGGTGATGAGCTCGACATTGAGTCCCAGCAATAGCTCGGGATTGTTTTGTTTAGCGGTTATCAGTGACTTAGAAGTACAAATATTTTGGGCAGTACTAATGAGTTCAGCTTGTTTTTCATCGTAAATAGATTGTTGTATAAAAAGGTATAAAAAGGAGGAAAAAAGGAGAACGAGTGCCGCCGAAGCGACAATCAGCTGTAGTAAAAATCGACGTCTTATACTTCTTTTAGAAAACAAAACGGCTCTCTTTCTTGAGAATTAGTTGACTTCTTTTGGAAAACAAAAGCGGTATCCTCGACGACGTACAGTTTCAATTGTGGTAATCCCCAATGGCTTATCCATCTTTTGACGAATTTGGTTGATAGCAACCTCAATAACGTTCGGGGTAACAAGCTCAGGCTCTTCCCAAATCGCATCAAGAAGCTGTTCTTTAGAGACGATTTGGTCACGGTGACGCGCCAAGTGAGTAAGAACTTCAAACGGTTTGCCCTTAAGCTCAATCTCTTTTTCTTTGTAGATGATTTTCTCTTCTTCAGGGTTGATGATAAGATCATCAATCTCGATAATATTACTTCCACCAAAACGCAAACGCGCTTCGATACGAGCAATAAGAACATCAAAATCAAACGGCTTACGGATATAATCATCCGCACCTGAACGGAGTGCTTCGATTTCACTTTCGTTGTCATCACGAGCTGATAAAACAACGACTACCGTTTTTGGTGTATTACGTTTAATATCAGGGATAATATCGACACTGTTTCCATCCGGAAGCATCCAATCCATAAGGATTAAGTCATAGTTGCGGATGTCGAGATAATACTCACCGTCTTTTAGTGTTTCTACAACATCGCTTTGGTAGCCAAACTCTTTGAGCCCTTCTGCGAGGGTTTTATTGAGAGTTACTTCATCTTCGATAATTAAAATGCGCATTAGCGTTCCTCGAAAGTGGATATTTTGCCGAAATTATAGCATAGTTTTAGAAAATTTTAAACTCTTTTTAAACTCTTTTTAAAAAATAAAATGATTTTGAACACCAACAGTGCAATTTTGGAGGATAGTTGGCTTGCGTATGGTCAAGTTAAGTTCATTGATAAGGGAAAAACTGTTTTTGAGAGTTGTACCAAGGTGTTCGAGGGCTTCTTCTATCAGATAGAATTTTTCATCTTGCAGGGTTTTTTCGATGGTGGTTGAAACCTCTGCGTAATTAATAAAATTATTTTTACTGTAACTATAATCGATGATACAATCGACAATAACCTGCTGAGGGGTAATTCTCTCGTTTTCTAAAATCCCAATAATGGCGAAAAAAGTGAGATTTTCGATGAGAATTTTCATGCGACTTGTTTTTCTTCCCCTTGAAAGAGTCGGATAAAATTGGGGATATGTTTGTAAAATAAAATAAAGGCGATAAACACAACTGGTGCATGAAACATTGTCGGGTACATGACAAACGAAGCAACCACCAATGCGGTGAGTCCCAACATAGAGGAAAGCGATGAAATTCGGATAGTTTTAGCCGCAACAGCCCACACAACAAGAGCAATGGCGGTAGGAATAGGAAGCATGACTGCCATAACACCCATCCCCGTAGCTACCCCTTTGCCACCTTCAAACCACAGATAAGGGCTAAAGCAGTGCCCGACAACGGCGAGGACGGCAACCATCCATTGCACACTTTCATCAAATCCCATGTATTTAGCAGCAAGGACGACGGCAATCCCTTTGATTGCATCCAAAGCAAGTGTTGCAGCACCCAGTTTTTTTGCAAGAGCTGGATTGGTCTCTTTGACGACACGTAAAACATTGGTAGCCCCAATACTTCCTGAACCCGATTCTTTGATGTTGACCCCTGCAAAAAATTTGGCGAGTAGAAGACCAAAAGGGATACCCCCAAGCAGATATGCAACAAGATAAAATTGTACGTTTTGATTAAATAATAGTTCCATTTTATTTCCTTCTTTGATTATTCATTTGAGAATTATAATCTACCCATCGTTACAGAGAACTAAAAAAGATATAATAACGACTTAATGATAGGTAAGGAATGTTTTAATTATGAAGAGCGAAGAACTGAAACAAAAAATTATTGATTTAAAAAGCCGTCTGAATGTTACGGTTGTGGCGCACTTTTACCAGCGTGATGAAGTGTTCGAGATGGGGGATATTACGGGTGATTCGTTGGAACTGGCGAAGCGAACGATGGCGGATGATAAAGAGTTTGTTGTTTTTTGCGGTGTCGGATTTATGGGACAAAGCGTTAAAATCCTCAGCCCTCACAAGCGTGTAGTGATGCCTAAGCTGGCGTGTTGCGCAATGGCGCGGATGATTGACGGGCTTTATTTTGACCAATCTATCGAAAAGCTAGAGCAAAGCGGAATCAAAGCGGAAGATATTTTGCCGATTACCTACATCAACTCCAATGCAGACGTGAAAGCGCGTGTGGGGAAAATGGGCGGTATGGTTTGCACCAGTTCTAATGCCAAAATGATTATCGAAAAAGCCTTGAACGAAGGGAAAAAAATCCTCTTCGTCCCTGACCGTTGTTTGGGGCAAAATATTGCCAATATGATGGGATTAAAATCGTGTGTTATTGGGGATGGGAAAGATCCAAAAGAAGCAGACATTATCTGTTATGACGGTTTTTGCTCCGTACATCAGCTCTTTAGCGTCGATGACATAGAGTTTTACCGCAACAAATATCCCGGAATCTTGATCGCTGTCCATCCCGAATGTGACCCCTCAATCTGTGAACGTGCCGATTTTGTCGGTTCAACGTCACAGCTCATCAAATACATCAAAGAGCTTCCCGAAGATCAAAAGGTGGCGGTTGGGACGGAATTTAATATGGTCAACCGCCTCCGAGCCAAAAATACCTATATCCTTTCATCAACAAAACCTGAATGTCCGACGATGAATGAGACGACGTTGGAGGATTTGTATCTCACCCTCAAAGCGATTGAAGATGGTGCTCCGATTAATGAGATTGAAATAGACGAAGAGACGAGCTATTGGGCTAGGATTGCGCTTGAGAGGATGATGGCGTTATGATAAAAAACGTTATAATAATATCTATGACAAAAGGAGGTTGAGATGCAAACCGTTACTTTAAAAATTAATGACAGTTTTTATGAGCATTTTATGGCATTGGTCGATTCACTTCCTAAAAAACAGGTAAAAGTCATAAACCGTGACGTGAATGATGTAGCTATAGTAAGCTCTGCGGTAGAAGTGCGACGCAGAGCTTTTGAGGCAGAAGATAGAATTAAAAGTGGTGAGTATGTCACACAAGACAATTACCGTCAAATGATGGATCAGTTTTTGACAAAAGAGTTTGTGTACAAAGTTGAAACCGATGCTCTTTTGATCCTCGATATTTTCAAATGGCAAAAACGATAAAAAAATCTAATAATAAGCTTTTTACTCCCTTTCGTAAATTAGGCTATTTACATATAAATCAATTTCCACCGTCATTCCGTGCTACGACACGGAATCCATAACCACCAAGGGGGTGGATACCGAATCTACTCTAAAGGGCACGTGAAGTTCGGTATGACGAGATTGTTTTTTTTATCTTTTCAGGAGTCATAGGGTTATTGTCAAGTTTAAGATAACAAAAGATATTATCTATTATTCGATTTTAATAAAAATGTGGAGAAAAAATGAGAAAAATTAAATTTTTTGGTTTAACTTTAGGGATAATCACTATTGTTGTTATGGGATTGGGCGGATGCACTTCTTCAATTCCTCCGCTTGAGATTTATCATGATACTACTAAAAAAACTGGTAGTGAAGTAATTAGAACTCCTCAACTCAATGAAGTCAAAACTGTTGAAATAGGCGAAAATATATATCAAAAAATAAATCTATATATTCATGATACACATACTGTAACCTTACTGGAACCAGCTATTTTATCTTCTTTTGGAAGTGTAATAATTAATGGAAGTAAGTTTAAGGATGGTTCAGATAGTGCTTTATTGCGTAAATGGTATAAAGACAATTGGAATACAGCTTGTTACATTACAGGATATGCTTGTGTTGTTGATATTGGAAATACTGGTTCTTTTACTCACATTGGGAATGGGTCAACAGGTGCTTTACTTGAACTAAATAAACCTTCAAAATATAAAATTATTCCAACTCCTCCAACATACAATGAAGATTCATTCAAGTATCAAGTTTTGTATCAAGGGCGGATTGGTAATAAAATCAAAATATCATTTAGAGAATTTAAAGATGATATGGCACGACTAGCATTTACTCAAGATATTGAGTATGAACTAGATAAAAATGGTGAAACTATTGTTGGATTTAAAGGGTTGAGAATAAAAGTCATAAAAGCTACAAATATAAATATTACTTATAGTGTAATACAAGATTATAATTGAATATATGCAATTTCTCCTCGTTGGGAATGAAGATTGATGCTACTCAGGAGAGTGGGAGCAAGAAAGCGTACATACAGATATGGTGAAGTTCAAAGATATCAGTGTATGGATTGTAAAAAGATTTTTCAAGAGATTTTGACTGTAAATCAAGGCAAAAGTAATGCATAAAACATTTGATTTTAAAAATTATGATAGTTGGATATATATATTTAAAGAGTTGTTTGAAGAATCTGATTATACAAATGATCAATTTAAAATTGAGCTTAGAGAATTTATTTTAAAGAGATACACACATGTCGTCTACTACCATGCTTCTGCAACCGATAACTTATATACTTATTTGAATAATGGAATATTGCTTTCAAGTGTTGAAAAAAGAATTGAATATGCAAGAAAACTTTTAAATAAACACGAATACTCAGAAATCACAGATGAATTTTTTAATAACGCAAAAAATAAATATCTTAAAGATACATCATATATATATTTAAACGAAGGGAAAATCTATTTCGCCATAGATGATGATGCATTAAAAGATAGGGGATCAACTCATTATGCGTGTTATGGAGGAGAATATTTATTAAGTTTTGTTAATATTTTAGGAAACAAATATAAATATGAATTGAAAAAAAAGTTAATCCCTATTATCTTAAAGTGTAAAATTTCTATTGAATTGCTTCAAGAAGAGAATACTATCGATGATATCGTTGCAGATGTTATCAACAAATACAACGAAATCACTCTATTTCCTTCTAGTAGGTTGTCTATCGGAAGTAGCACTCCTGTCATAACATCTAATATAGGACCTGACTGCATTCTGGGGTGTGAATTTCCAAAGTATTTAAAATGTGAATAACACATAACTATAAGTTGGGTATTTAATCTTCACTTTTTGAAAATAGGGAAGTGGATGAGGCTACGGCGCATTGGGCGAAGATTGCGTTGGAGAGGATGATGGTATATAGTCATTCCGTGCTACGACACGGAATCCATAAACACACTAAGTACGTGGATACCGAATCAAGTTCGGTATGACGAGAATAAGTGCAGTATGACAAGAATATGACAAAAGAGGCTATTGAATGAAACAAGGCTATGTTTATATTATGACAAATAAACCAAAGGGAACACTTTATATTGGTGTTACTTCTGATATAGTCAAAAGAATATATGAACATAAAAATGATTTGATAGATGGTTTTACTCGGAAATATGATCTTAAAAATTTGGTATATTATGAGATTTTTGATGAGATAGAAGAAGCTATTAAAAGAGAAAAACAGCTAAAAGAATGGCAAAGAAATTGGAAAATAGAGTTGATTGAAAAACAAAATTTACAATGGAAAGATTTGTATGAAACAATTTTATGATTTGATGGATACCGTGTCAAGCACGGTATGACGGATTTTTAAGTTTGGTATGACGGGTGCTGACTGAATTAAAATAGATACCAAATTAATTTCGATATGACGAGAGAGCTGTCATTCCGTGCTACGACACGGAATCCATAAAAGGCTTTTACTTGAAACAAGTTATAATAATATCAATAAAAAAATGAGGTTGGCGTGCAAAGCGTTACCTTAAAAATGAATGACAGTTCTCTCGTTCCCAACGTCCTCGTTGGGAATACAGACTCAGTGGTATACAGCTTGAATTAATGTTTGAAAAAGTTAAAAAGGTAACCGTATGATCGAACAATTTATCCGTGAAGTATTAGCCGAAGATGTGGGGCGTGGGGATTTGTATGCTCGTGTATCTGCGCCTGTGGATGCGAGTGCAAAGATTATTGCCAAAAGCGATGGGGTGCTCGCGGGAGAAGAGTATTTACGTGTACTGGCTGCTATGGAAAAATTTGAAATTTTTTGGCATAAACGTGACGGGGAACGATTTGTGAGCGGGGAAGTGCTGTTAGGTCTCAGTGGTGATTCGCATACGCTGTTACGGATTGAACGGACATTGCTCAATATGCTGCTGCATGCCAGTTCCATTGCTACATTGACACGTCAGTATGTTGATTTGGTTGCTCCTTATGGGACGAAACTTCTCGATACTCGAAAAACGCGACCGATGTTGCGCAATTTTGAAAAATATGCGACGCGTATCGGGGGGGCGACGAATCACCGTATGGGATTAGACGATGCTTTGATGCTCAAAGATACCCATCTTAAAACGATTGAAAATTTAGAGCAGTTTATGGAAGAAGCACGTGCCAAAATCCCTTTTACGGCGAAGATAGAGATTGAAGCCGAGACGATAGAGATGGCAAAGAAGGCGATGGAAGTGGGGGCAGATATTGTGATGTGTGACAATATGTCTCCTGAAGCGTTGCGGGAAGTGGTGGAGTATAAATGGGAACATCATTCAAGTGTTTTACTCGAAGCCAGTGGAAATATTTCTCTTTCAACGATTGAAAGCTATGCTCAGACGGGTGTAGATGCCATCAGTACAGGCTCCCTCATTCATCAGGCCAATTGGATTGATATGTCGATGAAAATGGACTAATCTGTGGCAGACGATCAAGAAAAAACGGAAGAACCCACCGCCAAGAAGCTCGAAGATGCCAGAGAAGAGGGGAATGTCCCCCGAAGTCAGGATACGGCGGGGGTCATTGTTTTATTTGTTGCTATTTTAGCGCTTATAATGTTGCTGCCCTTTATTGCAGAACATCTTTTGGGGTTGGTTCGGTATTATTTTTCACTTATGAATCATCCTTTGGAAGAGACAAATCTCGTTGATATTGCATTTGTAACAATGAAAGAGTTTTTGATTATGGCGTTGCCCTTTAGTCTTATTATTGCGATTGCCGGGGTAGCGGGTACGGTTTCACAGATAGGGTTTAATTTTACGACGAAGCCATTAACCCCTAATTTTTCGAAACTAGACCCCATTGCGGGACTCAAAAATATGCTCAGTATGCAAAAAGTACTTGAAGCGCTCAAAATTACCTTTAAATCCTTTGTTGCTATGGGCATTGGATTTCTCTTTTTTTGGTCGTACATAAAAGAGCTTCCGACGGTTGCTTTATTTGGTCTGTGGGAGCAGATGGGATGGTTTGAAGAGAAGGCGATTGTTTTGGCTTCGGTGATGCTGGTCATCCTCTTTTTCTTTGCCATGATTGATTTATTCCTTACTCGAAAACACTATTTTGATAAGCTCAAGATGTCATTGCAAGAGGTCAAGGATGAGATGAAGAATATGGAAGGAGATCCCCATATCAAAGCAAAAATTCGCCAAATTCAAATGCAAGCGGCACGTAAGCGGATGATGTCAGCCGTTCCCCATGCCGATGTTGTCATCACCAATCCGACCCATTATGCAGTGGCAATCAAATACGATGAGACGAAACATAATGCTCCCGTAGTCGTGGCAAAAGGGGTGGATAATATCGCGATTCAGATCAAAAAAATTGCTCGTGAAAATGGAGTCCATTTGGTTCAAAATCCCCCTTTGGCACGATCGCTATATGCTGAAGTAGAGATAGACCACCCTATCCCTGAGTTACTGTTCGCCGCAGTCGCGGAAGTGTTGGCGTATGTGTATAAGATGGGGAAAAAGAGCAAGGGCTAAAGAAGAGATTTATGAACCTAGAGTTAGGTAGAGATACTCAAAAATTTCAGTGCTTTTGATAAGAATAGTGCTGTCATCTGCAGTGTTTTCTCGAATGGCCGTGAGAATTAGTTTTATCCCTTGGGCTTCAGGTGTGACGTATTTGTCATCATTGAGATCGAGTGTGTGAATAATTTTAGCAATAGCATTCATCGTCTTGTCTTCAATACCGAATGATTTTAACAAAACCTCAAAAGTACATAAGTCGCCAATATGGGTAAAATCTGCTTGGTTCATGTCGTAAGTGACAATAGCAGACTTTGACGCATCGATTGTATTGGCAAAGATAAACTCTGCTGCAGGATCGATACATTTGCGAATAAGCCAAGCCGATGCCATCCGATCTACAAACGGACGGGTGCGTGTCTGCCATTGTTTGCCTTGATAATCGACAATATGGTGAAGTGAAATAATTGGTTGAATAGAACTTAGGGTAGATTCAAATACAGATTCAAGTTTAGTTTGAGTGGTTTGAATTGCCTTTTTGACGGTTTTTCCCTTAGCTGAATCAAAAAAGTCGATTGTATGGAGTGCCTCAAAATCGCGGATAATTTTTTTAAGTATTTGTCGGAAGGTATGTTCTTGTTCCGCACTGATTTCATTCTCAATAGAAGAGAGATTGTGCGCCAGCTTTTTGACTTTTTGCTCAATATCACCATACGATGCTTCAGCTTGTGCTTGGAAAAGTGCAATCACATTGGCATTCTCCATCATCTCCAGTTTTTCAATCGTGACAAACTGCATCTCTCCGCCGAGAGTCTTTATCTCTTGAGTGAGCCATTGAAAAAATTCGTATCGGTCGTCACTGAAGGGGAGAATATGAACACCGTCTTTGAGCGACAGCGTCCCCTCTTTTTGAAGCCTTCTATAAATCCGTAAACGGTTCCGTTCAGGCTTGGAAGGCATCGAATAAAACATTAATATCCAAGTAGAAATCATATATTCACTTTATTTAGTCCACTGGCTCATGCCCCATTTGGACAAAGATTGATCCGCCCAGTCAAGATTTTTATCTTTATGGCAATTTGTACACGCATTGGGAACATTATACTTTCGTGTCTCTTCAGGAGTAATAAACCCGAAAATATGGGTACGTACCGTTAGCGGTGATTCTTTCAGATGTTTACCCGTTTTTGGCATATGACATTCGATACAGCTTGACCCTGTAGAACCCGCTTTATGATGGGTATGCGCTTCAATCGAGCTTTGGTGCGGTCCGATCGGTGAGCCTAACGAATGACACTTCATACACGCAGCATCTCCGACTGGCTTAGTGGTTGTGTTGTTAAGCTGATGCGGATCATGGCAATTCACACAGGTGATACCATGTTTGTACATCATTGACTTCACAAATTCATTCCCCTGAGTTCGATTCTTTTTGCCGACACCGTTGCCATAGAATTCATCGGTTTCATTCCCGTCAAAGGGTGCTTTCGTTTTATAAATACTTAACGGTTTCCCGGGTTCATATCCTTGTGGATAATCGCGAACATCTCCGAACAGGGAGTGCATATCAGTGCTCTCAAGGCGTTTGTCCCGATTACGCATATGGCATTGCAGACATACTTCAGTGGCACGTTTTGGATCGGCATTGGTTGCTTTATAAATTTTATCTGCATCATCTGGTTTTTTTACATGTTCACTTCCCGGACCATGACACGCTTCACAGGAGATTGCCGGTTCAGTCCGTTTTCCTTGGCTCATGACCCCCGTGAAGTGGCATCCGTCACAGGTTTTAGAGGTTCCGACTTTGCTATTATTTTCCTCAAAGCCATCGTGATACCAATCTTTGGTTGTGCTGTAAGGCTGCCATTTTTTAAGCTGTGTGTTCCATTGGTAATTCCCTACCACAAAATCTTGTGTCCCGTTGATCTCTTTTGCCATCATGTAGCGTTGTTTGAACTTACCGCCGATGGTATAAACGACATCTTCTTTTTTGAAGTTAGCCTCGCTTGGGAGTTTCATAAAATCAGCCAATATGGCAGAGGGGTCTTTGCTCACGTTTTGAATCATCTTGGAATGATACGAGTGCTTCCACTGATCAAATTGATTCTCGTGACACTTCTTGCATTGTTGTGAACCTACATAAAGAGCCTTTTTTTGCCCAATAGGCTGAATATCAGAGTGTTCATCCACCTGATCTTTACTCAGTTGCTCGATAAACGGGATGATTTTCCCGTGTTTTTGAACCATCGTGTATCCAAATGTACCCAGCCCTAGCATGGATACTGCAAGCAGTGTCCAAATGATTTTTTGTCGCATGATTTTTTCCTTTAATAACGTAATTGTAGACCCGCATAAAAGAGGGCAGCTTTTGAGGACTCTGGTGATATAAGTTCACGACCTGTAGAAAAGATAAAACTTGCATTGGGTGATATCCAATACTTAAGACCACCATTGGCAATCATTGTCGTATTTCCACCATTCAAATATGAGGCGTTATGAAGTTCGGCTAAAAGCTCTAAATGTTCAAGCACTTCATACCCTGCCACAACTCCATATTCAATCTCATCACGGCCTCCTTTGATAGAGAGATAACCGAATTCACCCGTTACCGCCAATGCACCTATTTTTTTACTGATTTCAATAGGTAAAAAAAGTGCTCTATCAATGTCAGCGATACCGTTGTTATAGCTTTTTTTGATCGGAACAAAGGTGTATTGAGGATAGGTTGAAATAAGAAGATCACCGGCAGAATTTTCATAAAAGCGCCATTTGACACCTATCTTAGTATTTCCTATTCCTTGGATATGAGATTCACTGTCACGGAATAAAGAGATATATGAACTTTCAACTTTAAGCTGTATGTTTTCTCCGACTCCGTAATTAACATCGATGATAGGCTGTTCATATCGCAAGGTATTAGCTCGGATGTCTCCCTTGTAGGCAACATTGACTTCCAAATTGCCATTACCCGGCGTTTCGGGGTCATCCGTTATCATCGGAGGTCCCCCGGCAGCGTATACGCGTACGATTAGCAACACGGCAAAGGGAAGGGTTCGTTTTATGAGCATATATGGTTACTTTTATTAAAAATGTAACAGTTAGATAAAAATGTATCAACTATTACAAAAATAATATAGTATAAAAACTTTTACGAGCTTAAGGAAATACGTTAAAATATCATAATAGAATTCCGTTATATAATAAAAATGACACTCTTTTGTGCCACCTCTTCCATCGATCAAACTCTCTCTTCTCTTCCGTGGTTTGGTGAGATAACATCAAAATTTCCTTCCGATGCTGATTTTGCGATTAGCTTTGACTGCGGTAGTGTTGGCGTATGTGTATAAGATGGGGAAAAAGAGCAAGGGAACCTCATGATCGAAAAATGGATGGTCTTATTTGGAAATAAAAAGATTATTGCGGCTATTTTTTTAGTCATTATGGGAGTGTTGGGAGCTATTTTTGTCCATTTGGAAAAAGAGGTGACATCCCAAACTCTCCAAAAACTTAGCGATCAACTTTCAATGGTATTAAATAATCAACTTGATAAAGAACGTTCTACCGCATTACGGTATTCATTGATACTCAGTCAAAATTCAGATTTGAATTATGCGTTAGAGCAAGAGGATGAGGAAAAAGGGTTTAAAATTCTTTCAGAAGTTATGGAATCGATCCAATTGTATACCAATACAGTGATTCGCTCCCAGATTATCACCTCGGATTATTTTATTTTTGCGCGCAGTTGGGATAATTCGTATGCGGGGATGCCTCTGGATTTTCACCGCCCCGATCTGCTCTATTTTCAAAATCATAAGAAACCGAGAGCGGCTATCGAAGTTGGGCGCAAGCTTGGGATCAAGGCTACGGTACCGGTATATCATGAAGAAAAGATGATCGGGTTCGTAGAAGTAGTGTCATTTTTTGAATCAACGCAGGAGTATTTTGACCGACTGGGGATTGATTTATATATTTTAATGGATGAGCGATTTTATGAGACAGCAGTGTTTATGCAAGAGAGCCCCGCAATCGGCAAAGAATACATTCTGGCGAACCCAAAGTATACGCAAAGCGATTTGAAATTACTTAAAGCGATTAATTTTAAAGCATTTAAACAAGCACGCGTCATTTTTCATCAGGGAAAATATCTCTTTTATGAACCGATGAAAAATGGAGAAGGGGAGACAATTGGTGCGTTTGTCTTTTCTCTTACTGAAAAACAAGTGAGTGCTTATTCACATTCGGATAAAGAGGATATTTCATTTTTGATCCATTTAAGCCGTGATGAGCTCTATGATGTTATGATGAAAAAATCGATGAATAACGCATTATTCCAAAGTACGTATGACAAGGACCTCTTGTATCTCAAAGATGTCGTTGCCCCTGAGGATCGGGAGTTATTTTTAGAAGAGGCTCGAGAGCGGTTTAATACCTATTCCAAAGAAGAATTGATCGGTATACTATTGAATTATAAAGTTTCTAAAGAGGTGAAGGGAGAGATCCGATGAAGGTACTTTTACTCGAAGATGAATATATGTTGCGCATTAGTATTACCGAATTTTTAGAAGATATGGGCTTTGAAGTGACCGGTTTTTCTAATGGTGAGAGGGCTTTTGATGCGACGTACGAATCCCGATATGATCTTTATTTGCTCGATGTGAATGTTCCGGGGATGAATGGGTTTGATCTGCTGCGGACTTTGCGTAAAGAAGGAAATAAAACACCTGCTATTTTTCTCACCTCAATGGTCAATGTGGATGATTTGCAAGAGGGGTATAAATCGGGGTGCTGTGACTATATTCGCAAACCTTTTGACCTCACTGAGCTGCAACTGCGCATTATGCACGCGCTGAAAAGTTATTATCATGATGGAGAAAATCTCCTTGATTTTGGGGAAGGATTGATCTACGATACAGAGAATTTTACTCTCAGCCATAAGGGTCAGAATATTACTTTGAGTAAAACAGAAAAAGAGATATTTACAGTATTGCTTAAACACAACAATCAAGTGGTGTCAGTCGATATGTTCCAAGATGAGATATGGGGGGAGTACGTCGATCCCGCAAATATTCGAGTACAGATCAATAACCTGCGCAAAAAGCTTCCCATAGAGATTATCCAAAACCGACGCGGATTGGGGTATATCATTGAACGATAAACGTTACGCTCTTAAAAATGCATTTTTGTACACAATGCTAGTCGCAGTATTGTTGCTGACACCGACGTATGTCTATATCACTTATATGAAATATGTGCACGAAATTCAGTACGAATTCAGTCTCAAAGCAAAATCGCATCTCATCGTGCGCGCCATGGAAGAATTCTATCAAAAAGAGAAAAAAGCGTTCGATTATCCCCGCTTTCAGTCGTTTCAGTCGGGATTGTACAATGAACATTTTCTCCCTATTTTTACATTGATAGAAAAACCGCTGACGGTTCAAAAGGCTGGATACCACGTCGAAGAGGGGTATGCGTATCTTGTTGTTCCTCTTTCAGAAAAGCGTTACTTTGATGCTTCGTATCTGGTGGTGGGCGGAGAGTTATCCTATGTGCGAATTTATCAGGACGTTGTTATTATTTTGCTGGTAATTGCGATATTGGTCTTTGTATTATCCCTCTTTTTTCTGGACCGTTTTGCCTTGCCGTTTCAGCGGTTAAATACACGGCTGGGTCAATTTATTAAAGATTCGATGCATGAGATTAATACACCACTTTCCATTATTAACGTTAATATCGATCTCTATAATCGTGCTAACCCTACCAATAAATACTTGCAACGGATCAAAGCTGCTACAAAAACGCTTGCAACGCTTTACAATGATATGGATTATCTGATTAAAAACGAACGTCTCTCTTTTGCGTATGAGACAATTGATTTAAGTCGTTATCTGCAAGATAGGATCGATTATTTTTCCGAAGTAGCAGCACTCAAAAATATCACTATCGAAGCCCGTATTGCGCAGGAGATCAGATTCATGTTTAATCCGACACAACTTCAGCGTATTATTGATAATAATCTCTCCAACGCTATTAAATACTCACATGAAGGTGGGAAGATTGAGGTTGTGCTCGAAGCGGATGAAAAGCAGTGCGTTATGTCATTTCATGATTACGGTGTCGGGATCAAAGAAGTAGGGCAGATTTTTGAACGGTATTATCGTGAAAATCAGGATAAGGGAGGATTTGGGATTGGGCTTAATATCGTTAAATCAATTATTGATAAAGCCGGAATTGATTTGCACATTGATTCTCAATATGGCAAAGGAAGCACATTTAGCTACTCTTTTACCCCTCCCATCTTCCAAAACAGCTAATTTAGCCCTTTTTTTTACGTTAATTTTACACTCCTTCCATACAATACTCCTTGAAAATTGAATCAAGGAGAGCCAATGCGAAAAGTGATACTACTTGGAATCGCGACCTTTTTAGGTGCTGCCGATTTATCGTCAGTCATTGAAATTCCAGATGCAACTGCAATCCTACTAAAAGATGCGCTTCCTGCACCTAAAATGTATGCAATGCCAGCAGGATGTATTACGGATGATTCTGCGTCGATTGCACGTGGAAAATATATTTTCCATAATCTCAATGGAAAAGAAACAAAAGAGCCGGCTCCAGAAGGGTTGCTAAAAGTTTTACCCAATGGAAAAGAGAAGCAATATGGTAACTGTGTTGCGTGTCACAATATCGAAGGGGCAAAAGGGTACGGTAACATCGGACCTGATTTGAGCAACTATAAATCATTTTTTGTGGACAGTGGAGTACGAAATGGTCAGTTTGTTTATCAAAAAATAGCTGATCCTCGTATGGATAACCCTAAAACTCATATGACGGTCAATTTGGCCAACGGACTCTTTAATGAGCGCGAAGTGTGCGACTTAGCATCGTATGTCACGTCTAAAAAATAAATTCAAGGAGAAAAAATGGAACGTAGATCATTTTTAAAAGGATTTGGAACAGCGGCAGCGTGTGCTGCATTGATTCCTGGTATCGTAAGTGCAGCGGATGAAGCCAAAAAGGTTACAGGTCCTAATGAGATGAGCCTTGAAGCGGCAATTTCTGCTATTACCGGTGGAAAAACTGTAACACCTTCATCAAAAGTATCTCTATCCGCTCCAGAAATTGCGGAAAACGGTGCTGTTGTCCCGATTAAAGTAACCGTTGAGAGTCCGATGAGTGACAAAGATTATGTTAAAGCCATCCATATACTAGCGACAAAAAACAATAATGTCCGATGTGCAAACGTCTATTTGACTCCTGCAAATGGAGAAGCTTCTTTTGGAACTCGTATTAAGCTCGGAGGAACACAGGATATTTTGGCGATTGCCGAGATGAGTGATGGAACATTCTTAAGCGGTAAGCAAAATGTTAAAGTAACAATTGGTGGATGTGGTTGATTTAGATCAACGTCATATTTTGTCATCCCGTACTTGATACGGGATCCATCTCTTGCATTTAAGTGCACTGGATTCCGTGTCGTAGCACGGAATGACGAGAGTATGTTTAGTTAATTAAGTTTGGTATAAGTTTCATAAAAAAGATAAAAAAAGGATAACCCATGGCAGAGATGAAAACATTGATTAAGATCAAACCAAAAGATTATAAAGCAGGCGATATCATTAAAATCGATTTTATGGCAATGCATCCTATGGAATCGGGAATGCGTAAAGACAAAGATACGGGAGCGATCATTCCGGCACATTACATCAATGAAGTGAATTTTTTATTCAACGATAAATTATTGACCAAGATGATAACGTGGGAATCACTTTCGGTTAATCCTGTTTTGACCATCAGTTTTAAAGTTCCCTCTGTTGGAACACTGAAAGTTCTAGCAAAAGACAATAAAGGTCAAAGCGTAGAGAGTACTGTAGCCATTACTCCAAAAGGATAAATCATGCGTAATCTTTCTATGTGTGCTGCATTGCTCTCTATTGTTCTTTGTGGAGCATTGAGTGCGGATGAAAAACTGAGTATGAGTGATGCGGATAAGGCGATGTATGCTGAAATGGTTGAAAATAACCCGGCTTCAATGGATTTGGCAGAGGGTGAAGAGATGTTCAATCGTATGATCGGGGTTGATGCATACGCCAAGATGGTTGGGGTGAAAACAAAAGATCTACCGAAATTTATCGCAGGTTTTCCACGTTTGATTAAACCTGCCGGTAAAGTAGTCACGTTGGCACAATCCCTTCAAATGGGAATGGCGGATCGAAACCAAACGGTTCCAAAGCTTGAAAGTGATGAGATTGTTAAAATGAGCGGGTATGTTAAATCTTTGGCAAACGGTCAAAAGACAAATATTGACATTAAAGCAAACAAGCAAATACAAGAGATGCACGCATTAGGTCAATCGGTATTTGAAGAGCCTCGCGGCGGACGCGGGCTCTCGTGCAATAGCTGTCACAGTGCTGATATTGTCGGCAGCCGATTACGTATGCAGCCACTTCCTGATTTGGGAGCAAAAGAGACCGCAGCTGCGGGAACATGGCCGGCGTACCGTATGACTCAAAGTCAGATGGTGACCTTGGACAAACGAATGCAGCAATGTATGAAAAATGCATTATTGGCTGAAATACCGTTAGGTTCTAAAGAGATTGTTGCTCTCGAAGTGTATGTCACTAACAAAACCAAAGGGAATGCTATTCAGATTCCCGGATTAAAGCGCTAAGGGGAATCAGATGGATGTATCACGAAGAGACTTTTTTCACATTGCCGCGGCATTAGGGATTGGATTGCCAACCCTTGCCTCTGCGACACCTAAGCGCCTTGATCAAATAGGCTTGCAAGACATTTACGGATTTAATGCCCGAGGTAATGTGACGTTGTTGCACATCTGTGACATGCACGCTCACATCAAGCCTCTCTACTGGCGTGAGCCTTCGACGTTGATTTCGGCTCCAAATCTCACGGGAACTCCAGGGTTTTTATGCGGTGAGTCGTTTTTGAAACACTATGGAATGAAGGGCAAGACCCTTGATGCCTATTTCGACACGTTTATGAATTTTGATGCATTGGCACACAAATTCGGAAAAATGGGGGGGATCGCTCATATGAAAACCCTCATCAACCATGTCAAAAAAGAGCGCGGCGCTGACAATGTATTGCTTCTGGATTCAGGAGATACATGGCAGGGTACCGGTGTTGCATTAAAAACCAAGGGTGAAGCGATCGTCCAAGCACAAAACTATTTGGGTGTAGATGTTATGGTCGGTCACTGGGAATTTACCTATGGTAAGCAACGGGTGAAAGAGCTGATCGAAATGCTCAAAGGGAAATTTATTTCTCAAAATATTGTTGGGGATGATTCATTCGCCGATGATTTTGAAGAGTTGATTTTTGAACCGTATACGATTATGGAACGAGGTGGTGCGAAGATTGGGATTATCGGTCAATCGTTTCCGTTTACCTCTACCGCAAATCCAAAAGAGTTTACCCAAGGGTGGAGTTTTGGATTACGCTTAGACACGCTCCAAACGTACGTTGATAAATTGCGTAAAGAAGAAAAAGTCGATTGTGTGGTTCTTTTATCGCACGATGGTTTTAGTGTTGACCAAGAGGTTGCACGTCAGGTCAAGGGGATCGATTTCATCCTCAGCGGTCATACGCATGATCCATCACCGCAACCGACAGTTATCAACGGTACGGTCATTATTATCGCAGGAAGCCATGGCAAATACGTCGGGCGCTTGGATATTGACATCCAAAAGAACAAAGTCAAAGGATATGAGTACAAACTCATCCCAGTAGCTGCCAATCTTATCCCTGCTGATCCAGAAGGGGTCGAACTGGTCAATGCTCTTTATTCTCCGCATGAAAAAGAGTTTAGTGAAATACTGGGTGTGACAAAAAATATCTTGTACAAACGCGATACCTTTCATTCGCCGTTTGATGAGTTGATCAATGACTCGATTATGGATGCTATGGATTCGGACATTTCGTTTACTCCGGGATACCGTTGGGGAACTACGGTACTGGGGGGAGAAGCCATCACTATGGATGATGTCTATGGGATGACGGCGATTACCTATCCCAATGTCTATACCTTTGAGATGGGCGGATTACAGATACGAAATGTTCTTGAAGACATTGCTGACAATGTCTTCAATGCGAATCCTCTTTATCAGCAAGGTGGAGATATGAGCCGTCTTGGCGGTGTGACGTATGATATTAAGATCGGTGCTCCAAGCGGGAAACGTATCACCAATATTATGGTCAAAGGGAAACCGCTAGATGACCGTAAAGTCTATAAAGTGTCATCATGGGGCGGAAACTTGCAAAATGCAGGTGTAAACTTAAATGATCAACTGACCCGTCCGGTTTATGATATTGCCGCCAACTATATACGTCGACAAAAAAAAGTTGATATTAGCGGCAATAGCAATGTTAACATTTTGGATTACGATTGTGGCTGCCCTCGCAAGGGCTCAAAAAGCTGCTAAAAAACTTGAACTTAAGGAATGAAAATGAAATTAGTAAATCTTAGTATTGCGGCAGCAGCTGCATGTTTATTAGCTGTTTCCGCTCAGGCGGCAGATGATTTGGCAAGTGCCTTTAAAGAGGGAAAACTCGACGGACGTGTTCGTATGCATTACATCAATACAAATTGGGATGCCAATGATGATTGGCATAAAAATGGGAGTAAACCTGATCAAGATAGTCATGGAGCCGCAATTGGGGGAAGTTTAGTGTACAAAACAGCTCCATTATATGGGTTAAGTGCCGGAGCGGGACTTTATACGACACACAGTATGGGAATTCTTACGAATACCGATAACGGAAGCACGACTGGTAATGCAAAAAATACAACTGGATCAGATCTTTTTGCTCGTGGACCGGGTGCAACAACGGATTATGGTGCAGGATACAGTGTTTTAGGACAAGCCTATCTTCAATATGATATTGCTAAAACATCGGTTAAAGGGGGACGTTTTATTATGAGTAATCCATTTATCTCTCCGAATGATACAAAAATGATTCCTGTCACAATTCAAGGGGCAAGTGCTGTTTCTACGGATATTGCCGATACAACAATTCAACTTGATTATGCGAATAAAATTAAAGAGCGCGGTATGACCTATTTTGGAAATATGGCGGATACAGGGGATACTCCTGATGCGATTAAAAACTACTATCGTACGCATTACACCGTTAGTGCGGCAGTTACAACTAATGATCAAAATAGTTACGGGCAAAAGCTTGCACCTTCGGTGACGATTCTAGGTGTTAAGAATAAATCGATTAAAGATCTTGAAGTTCAAGCATGGTACATGAAATGGCCGGATATTATCGATCAGGCAATGGCTGAAGCAAATTATAAAGTAAAAGCAGGTGATGTTGGATTATCATTTGGAGCACGTTACATGCAGCAAATGGACCATGGTGCAGGAGCGATTATCACTCCAATGGATGGTTCATCGATTTATGCTACAGGAGCTGTAACTGCTACTGGACCTACTGGTGCAACATCTAAAGTACAATTGAAAGGTGATAATGATAATAGTGTTAACACCTATATGTACGCACTTCGTGCCATTGCCAATTATAAAGCGGCAAAATTTTTAGTTGCTTACTCGCATACGGGAAGTGGCGGTGATTTGATCGCGCCATGGCGTGCATTCCCTACCGATGGATATACCCGTTCGATGACGGCTACGGATTGGAATGCCAATACCAAATCGTATAAAGCGCAAGCCGACTATGACTTTAATGATATGGTTTCAGGTTTGAGTGCATTGGTCAGTTATAGCTACTACAACCGTGACCCGTCAAAAGTGGGATACCAAGGTCAAACAGATCGTTACTATGGAAATGGTGATACTCGTCAATGGAACTGTGATGTAAAATATGCGGTAGCCAGCGTCAAAGGATTGGAGCTTAAACTCCGAACGATGATCCAAAAAAATGATGTAGTTCAAGATATTACTGGAAACACGGGGGCATCATCGGAAGGTATTACTACTAACACCTCAAATAAAGAGATGCGTGTTGAAGTTAACTACCTCTTCTAAAGGATAAAATGATGCGAATTTTATTGCCGCTATTTGGTCTCGTTACAATATTGAGTGCATACGATTTTGCTCTGATACCCAAGCGAGTCACCCCTGAGGTGATTTGTTTTTTCGGTGAACCTGATGTGATGAATACGACCAATAACGGCAATATGGTCAATACCTGTTATATCGATACCAAAAAGAGCTATGTCGTTATCGACAGCGGCTCTTCGTATGCGTATGCCAACTCGGCATACAAAGAAATGCAAAAAATAAAAGCTTTACCGGTTGAATTGGTCATCAATACCCATGTCCATGATGATCATTGGCTGGGTAATGGTTTTTTCGCTCAAATGGGAGTTAGGGTTTTGGGTTCGGATGATTTTATTCATAATGCTCGCATTGATTCTCCTTCCCGAATCCAAACCCATATCTCTCCAGAAGCGTATGCGCTGACTATTCCGACACGTCCTACTGAAATGATAAGTTCCGATAAGATGCTGAAAATCGGAAGTTTAGAACTGCAATTGCATCTAATGAAGAAAAAAGCCCACAGTGACAAAGATCTAGTCGTATTTTTACCCAAATCAAAAACCATTTTTGCAGGGGATTTGGTTTTTAATGATCGGCTTCCTTCCCTGACAGGAGGTGACATCAATGGTTGGATCGACGCACTCGAAGAGTTGAAAAAATTGGAGGCAACAACAATTATCGGCGGACATGGATTCCGTACCGATAAAAAAGCGGCAGAGATGACCTATAACTATCTCACTGATATGCGTACACAAGTTCGAGCGGCAATTGTCTCAGGAATAAGTATCGATGAAACGGTTGCAAAAGTAACAATGCCAAAATATGAATCGTACCGTATGTACAAAACATTGCATCGAGGAAATGTTGAAGTATCTTATCGTATGTTGGAGTGGGAATGATAAAAAAGCTTTTTATAGTAGCCTTGTTATGGCTCACCACTCACGCTGAAACACAGTTTGCCCAACCCATACCCTCGATTGACAATCCGCGTCAGGTCGTTTTTTGTATTACGGAGGGGGATGATGAGTCGATTAATCATGTGTTGAGTTCTGCAAATAACGTGCTGAAATTTTATGGTCCTGAGAAGGTAGAGATAGAAATCGTTGCCTATTATCATGGAATTCGAGCATTGTTAAAAAGTGAAAAAGAGATTGCCGTACGGGTAAACGCATTGATGCAGTACGATGTTAAGTTTGTTGCATGTGGTAATACAATGGAAACAAAAAAGATTAAACCTTCGCAGCTCATTGAGGGAAGTGAAATCGTCACGGCTGGAATTGTTGAGATGCTAGAGCGTGTTAAATCCGGCTGGATCTATATAAAACCTTAAAAAAACAAAAGGAGTCAAGATGAAAAAAGTAGTGTTCTTCGTATGGATGATTTTAGGAATGGTCACAGTGAGCGCAGCAGGTGATTTGCATATGTTCAGTGTCCCCAATGCTGATGGCAAAGTGAATGCCACGATAATCGAAAAAGCACTAGAAGCCAACGGTTTTTACATCTCCGCAAATTCTGAAATGAACGGTCCGTTTATGAAACAATTTGAGCAAAGTGATTTTACGGCATTTAACTTGCTGACGGTATTTCACAGTAAACATGCGGCTTCATTGGTTAAATCTCATCCGGATGCTGGGATATTTGTCCCGATGGGTGTAGGTATTTATCAGCGTAAAGGTGAAAATGAGCTGCATGTCTCCGTCTTGACCTCAAAAGCGCAGGAAAAGATTGCAGGGTTTAAAGCACCTGAATTTGCATTGATTGAAAAAGAGGTACTAGCGACATTCAAAAAAGCGCTTCCTGCTGCAAAGCACACCTTTAGTGAAGTATCTCTTCCAAAAGAGGGAGCATTGCTGACTAAATTTGTCCGTTCGTCTGGTAGCGAAAGCTGGAAAAAAGACAAAGAAGATGTTGAAATGATGATTGAAGACGGACTGAAGCCTGCCGGATTTGTCATGTCAAATTTTACCGATTATCAGTTTATGTTGAGCGATAAAGGTCAAGTGAGCCCTTTTGATTTTTATGATACGTATTCAATATGTAAATTAAAAGTGATTTATACCGTAGCTAAAACACGTCCGGAAGCGGCGGCTTTCGCTCCATGTACCCTTATGGTATACAAGAAAAAAGGTGTTAATGAAATAGTCATGGGCTTTCCGGGAGTCTATAACTGGATGAGCAGTGCAAAAGTGAGTGACCCTGATGGAAAGCAAGTATTGCTTCAAGCGCAAAAAGACTTTGAAGAAGTTTTGAAAGCCGCCACAGAGTAATCAGGTATAATCGCGAATATTTTTTGCGAAGAGGATCCCATTGCAAGCGCTTATCGATTCTGCCCGCCACATCGTCCTTATTGCGCATGAACACCCTGATGCAGATTCATTGGGGAGTGCGTGTGCATTTTACTCCTATCTTTTACGATCCAAGACCAAAGTGACCCTTTTTTGTGTCACTCCTTCTCTGGATCAAAATCTCTCTTTTCTTCCGTGGTTTGGTGAGATAACATCAAAATTTCCTTCCGATGCTGATTTGGCGATTAGCTTTGACTGCGGTAGTTTTGGGCGATTGGGGATTGACTACAGCGGTGAACTCATTAATTTCGATCATCATATCAGTAATGAATTATATGGGACCCATAATTGTATTGATACCCAAGCTCTGAGTACGACGCAGATAGTTTATGAGTGGTTCGTTACCAAGACAATCAAAATCAATGGTAAAATGGCAAATGCGCTTTATGCGGGACTGATCGATGATACGAGTTGTTTCAATGATCCGCGATGCACGCCTTCAACGTTTATGATGGCACATTCATTGGTGCAATTGGGTGCAGACCACGCGCAATGTGTGAATGCTTTGTTTAATAGTCACTCTTTAGCCTCTCTTAGATTAAAAAGTAGGATGTTAGGTGAGATGAAAATTCTCCATGATGGTCGAATCGCACTTTTTGAAGTAGATCAAGCACTTTTGGAATCAACGGGTGCAATATTACGAGATTGCAAAGAGGTTATTGATGGAGCCTTATCACTGAAGAGTGTTGAAGCAGCTCTTTTGGTAGTAGAGTTGAAACGTGGCGGAGTAAAAGTTTCACTGCGCAGCAATGGTTCTCTTAATGCTGTGGATATCCTGCGCCATTATGATGGAGGAGGTCACCGTACTCGTGCGGGAGCCCGAATCAAAGAGTATACGCAGGAGCAAGTAAGTAAAAATCTAATGGATTTATTAAAAGTTGCATTAGAGCCTACTGCTGAAGTAAACACAGCGTATTAAAAATAAAAGGAGTTGGAGTGAGAAGACGAGGAAATAGTTCAGGCGTAGTAGGATTGATTTTGGGTGCGGTAGCGATTGGTGCCATTGGATTTATGGCATTTTCACCCCTTTTTGAGCGTGAAGACCCAAAATTAACGATTAGTCGTGATGGGTACTGGAATTTTCAAGACCCCATCAATGTAGATGTTGAAGACATTAGTGGTTTGAAATCTTTTACGGCGACTATCGTAGGCCCTCATGATGAATGGGTGGTTGTCGATGAGACAACTCCTTCCAAAGAGACCAAGAAAAATTTTCAAATTCTCCCCCCCAAGGGTAAACGAAACGCTGAAGCGCAAAGTGTTGTGTTGAAAATTGAAGCAACAGACAATAGCCTTTGGGGATTGTTTATGGGTAATAGCATCAAAAAAGAGGTCACGTTGGTGATTGACCAGCGTCGTCCGGTGCTTTCCGTTATCGCAAGCTCGTATAAAATTCAAAAGGGCGGTTCTGCCATCGTCGTTTTTAAAGCAGAAGATGATCAGATGGAAAGTTTGAAGATTGAAACGACTATTGGGAAAACATTTATTGCCCAACCTTTTTATAAAAAAGGGTATTACGCATCCTTGCTCGCATGGCCTGTTCAAAGTGAGAGTTTTAGTGCAACGGTGGTCGCTCGTGATAAGGCAGGAAATGAGACGCGAGGAAGTGTCCCTTTACGACTTAAAGATCATGCGTATAAAGTCTCTAAGATTGAGCTTAGTGACGCATTTTTGGATGGTAAGATTGCTGAACTGGCAAGTGTGTATGAGCAAACTGTAGGGGTGAATGACCGACTGGAGCAATTTCGTATTATCAACGAAAAAGTGCGTGCGGATAATGAAAAAGTGATTCATCAAATCACCTCAAAAGTTTCCAATACGATGATTGGTGATTTTAGACCCGTCCCTTTTTACCCCTTGGTAAACGGTCAAAAAGTAGCCGATTTTGGAGATCACCGTATTTACAGTTACAAAGGTCAAGAAAACGTTTCTCAAGCCTACCATATGGGTCTGGATTTGGCGAGTGTTCATTTGGGCGCTATTACCAGCTCAAATGGTGGCAAGGTTGTTTTCTCGGCACCTAATGGTATTTATGGAAATCTTCCGATTATTGACCATGGATTTGGTCTTTACACGTTGTATGGGCACTGTTCTGAAGTACATGTTCATGAAAATGACACTACTCAGGCTGGACAAGAGATCGCGAAGACAGGAATGAGCGGTTATGCCATGGGGGATCATCTCCATTTCGGTATCTTGGTTCAGGGAATCGAAGTACGTCCGGAAGAGTGGATGGACAGCAAATGGATTGCAGATAATATTACCAGTGTGATTGATACAGCGAAAATGTTTATCGATCAACAGTAAAAACAGTTATAATGGGAAATAATTCTCTAATATGAGGAAGCGGCAGTTATGAAACGACAAACAACAATCGGTAAAAAAGTTGAGCTGGTAGGAATCGGACTGCACAAAGGTGTTCCTGTTCATCTGCGTCTTGAACCGATGGAGAGCAACAGTGGAATTGTCTTTTTTAGAAGCGATGCCGGTGTCTCGATTCCATTGACTCCCCAAAGTGTTGTGGATACCAAAATGGCAACCGTGATTGGTAAAGATGGGGTATTTATCTCCACGATTGAGCACATGCTCTCTGCTATCTACGCATACGGGATTGATAATCTTCGTGTTATTGTGGATGCGGATGAGGTTCCTGTGATGGATGGTTCCTCCATGAGCTTTTGTATGCTTTTGGATGAAGCGGGGATTGTCGAGCTCGATGCACCAAAGAAAATTATGCGGATTAAAAAAGAGGTTGAAGTACGAGAGGGGGACAAGTATGTCAAACTTTCTCCGTCGAATGATCTTAGTTACGATTTTACGATTAAATTTGCTCATCCCGTGATTGATAAACAAAGCTATGTTTTGAAATTTACCAAAGAAAATTATAAAAAAGAGATTGCGAGAGCCCGTACTTTTGGTTTTGTCCATGAAGTACAGTATTTGCGTTCAAAAGGGCTTGCTCTGGGCGGAAGTTTGGAAAATGCCGTGGTTTTGGACGATAAAAAAGTTCTTAACCCTGAAGGACTACGGTTTACCGATGAGTTTGTCCGTCATAAAATTCTTGATGCTATCGGGGATATGTCATTAATTGGAATGAATTTTATTGGCAATTATGAAGCATTTGCAGGAAGCCATGATCTGAATCATAAGCTGACAATGGAGCTTTTAAAAGATCCTGCAAATTATGAGATCGTTGAACTGGTTACCGCAGAGTCCAAAGAGTTGGCAAAAGCGTATGCATGATGCGATCGTTATTGCACTGGGGAGTCCTGTTTTAGTCGGTGTTTACGATGAGTCGGGAAAATTAGTCGAAGCCATTAAAAGCGATAAAGTGGGTTCGGATGCGTTGAGTGAAATTTTTGATGATTTTTTGGGACGCTATTCGTTTCGTCATTTAGTGTATGCCAATGGACCGGGAAGTTTTATGGGGATAAAAGTGACCTATCTTTTTTTAAAAACACTCAGTATCGTCAAAAAAATTCCGCTCTTGGCAATAGATGGGTTCTTTTTCAATGAAAATCACCCCATCAAAGCAGTAGGAAAGCTCTATTTCGTTAAAAATAGTACTACGATTTCGACGACGGCATTGGAACAGCCAGTTTTGAAAGGCTTTGAGCTTCCAAACGTCATAAATGTTGAAAATTTTAATACCGATAACGCCCCCTATTATGGAATTGATGCGGTCGGATAAGGAACAAGAGTGTTTGTAAGCGTACCTGCAACCAGTGCCAATTTAGGGCCCGGTTTTGACTCATTAGGATTAGCCGTTGATTTGCGTAACCGTGTTGAACTCGTCCCTTCACGATTTTTTACGGTTTCGATCAAAGGGGAGGGGGAAAATAATCCCCGTCTCAAAGGGAACAATCTGTTTGTGAGTATTTTTAACGAGCATTATCGCCGTTTGACTCAGAAACGCCAAAATTTTAAATTTACGTTTTACAACCAAATACCAATGTCACGCGGACTGGGGAGCTCATCAGCAGTCATTGTCAGCGCGATTAGTTGTGCGCATGAAGCAGCAGGGGTGAAGGTTTCCAAGCGCCGTATCCTCAATTATGCCTTGGTCTATGAAACCCATCCTGATAACATCACTCCCGCTGTGATGGGAGGATTTAACTCAGCAATGGTAGAGAAGCAAAAAGTATTTTCACAACAAAAACATATGCCAGATTATCTCAAAGCCGTTGTGGTTATTCCCAACAAACCCATCTCTACGGCAAAATCACGAACAACCCTTCCACGCTCGTATAGCAAAGAGAATGCAGTATTTAACCTCTCGCATACGGCGGTTACGGTTGGGGCATTTTTTAATGAAGATTGGGAGATGCTGCGTCTGGCAACACAAGATCGTTTCCATCAAAGATTGCGGATGAAAATGTTGCCTGAGTTGTTTGATGTACAACGAATTGCCTACGAAAATGGGGCGCTTATGAGTACGTTATCCGGTAGCGGATCAACATTCTTTAATATGGTGTATGACCAAGATGCGTCATCAATGGCCGATAAATTTATCAATGCGTTTCCGGATTTTGAAGTAAAAATTTTAAACTTTGATAATGACGGACTCGTTGTTGAACGATAAACAAAGAAAGTATTTGGTATAATGGCGCAAAATAGTAGTCATCCCGTACGTATGTGTATTGTTTGTCGTGAGCGTACCGAGCAATCGACGTTAATACGACTCCAATGCCGTGAAGGCAATTTAGAATCTTACGTCGGGATGGGGCGAAGTTTTTATCTGTGCTTTGCGTGCACAGAGCATAAAAAAACTTCGGGGCAACTCGCCCGCCACTGCAAGAGCAATACCCCCGTACAGCTCATGAATCGTTTAAAGGAGATCGTCGTTAATGATGGATAAAGTAAGAGTTCATGAAATAGCCAAGGAACTTGGAATCAATTCTAAAGAGGTGGTGGACAAAGCGGCCATTATGGGATTGAATGTAAAAACTGCTTCAAGTACAGTGTCAATGGAAGAAGCTGAAAAAATTATGAACTACATCATGAGTGGTGCGGCGCATGAGTCGAGTGCTCCAAAAGTCTCAACCCACGAATCACCTGTTGAGGTAACCGCTACGGTTGCTGCTGTTGCTGATACTGTTGTTCCCGAAACATTAACCGTGACTCAAGCGGCTCCTGTTGAAGTGCAGGTTCCAGAGATTGCTCCAGAAATTGAAGTTCCAAAACGTTCGGGTTTGAAAATTGTCAAAAAAGCACGCCCTGTTGAGGTAGTTGCGGCACCTGTGCGTTATGAGAATGTAAACGTTTCTCAATATGGCAAAGTAAGTGCGGAAGTACAGCGTGAGCTGGAAGCGAAAAAAGCGAAAAAACTTCATAGCAATGCTCCTACGCAAAGAAAAGAGCAAGGTACTCGCCTTGATATTTTTGATGGGGGAATGTCTGACATTTCGATGGATTATGAAGATGAGCAAGTTGTTCTTCTTGACTTTAGTGACCTCAATGCGACTATGCCGCCTGAAGAAGTGCAAAAGCCAAAAGTTGCAAAGCCTCTTGGTCGTAACAGCGGTAAAAAACAAGGAGCAAATCGTGGTAAATCACGTCAGGTTTCTCGTGAATCCCGTAAAAAATACAGTAAAGATGCTAAAGAAGATGAAGTAATTACGCACGTTGAAATTGCTGAAGATGTTCGTGTCTATGAATTTGCTGAAAAAGTAGGGCAGAGCATTTCCTCTGTTATTAAAGTTCTCTTTGATCTTGGAATGATGGTAACTAAAAATGACTTCCTTGGTAAAGATGAAATTGAAATCCTTGCAAATGAATTTGGGGTTGAAGTAACGACGATTGACCCTAAAGATGCATTTAGTCTTGAGGCAGCGTATGACGAAGAGCATGAAAACAGTGAGGGTACGTGTGAACGTCCTCCGGTTATTACTATCATGGGTCACGTTGACCACGGTAAAACATCACTTTTGGATGCTATCCGAAGTGCTAAAGTAGCGCATGGTGAAGCAGGGGGAATTACTCAGCATATCGGTGCGTATTCGGTAGAGCAAAAAGGGAAGCTCGTGACATTCTTGGATACTCCAGGACACGAAGCCTTTAGTGCGATGCGTTCACGCGGTGCACAGCTTACCGATATTATTGTTATCGTAGTTGCCGCTGATGATGGTGTTAAACCACAAACGCGCGAATCCGTTCAGCATGCTAAAGATGCAAAAGTTCCTGTCATTGTAGCTATCAATAAAATGGATAAACCAGGTGCTAATCCTGATATGGTTAAAGCTCAGATGGCAGAGCTTGGTCTCAATCCTGTAGAGTGGGGCGGAGACGTTGAATTTGTGGGCGTATCGGCAAAAGCAATGACGGGTATTGATGAGCTTTTGGAAGCGATTTTGGTACAAGCTGAAGTGTTAGAACTTACTGCGAATCCTGATGTTATGGCAAAAGCGGTTGTTGTAGAGAGCACGCTTGAAAAAGGGCGTGGACCAGTAGCTACGGTTATTGTACAAAACGGTACTCTTCGTATCGGTGATAACATCGTGTGTGGCGGTGCATACGGACGTGTTCGTGCATTGATCAACGATCGTAAAGTACAGCTTCAGGAAATCGGGCCAAGTCAAACAGCAGTTGTTGTCGGACTTAGTGATGTTCCTCCATCGGGTGAAGTGATGATGGTTATGGAAAGTGATAAAGAAGCACGTGAAGTGGCACAAAAACGTGCTGAATACGATCGCCATCGTGAACTTTCATTGAGTACAAAAGCATCATTTGATGACTTAACGTCGTTGATTGCTGAAGGTCGTGTTAAAGCGCTTAAAGTGGTTCTTAAAACAGACGTTCATGGATCATTGGAAGCGATTAAATCAGCTCTTGCAGATCTTCGTAATGAAGAAGTTAAAGTTGAAGTGATCTCAAGCGGCGTGGGTGGTATTACCGAAAATGATGTCTCATTGGTAAATAATAGTGAAAACTGTGTATTGCTAGGCTTTAATGTTCGTCCTACCGGCAATGTTAGTGCAGCCGCAAAACAAATGGGTATTGAAATCAAAACGTACTCTATTATTTACGAGCTTATCGACGATGTTAAATTGTTGCTAGGCGGTATGATGGCTCCTCAGTTCCGTGAAGAAAATACCGGTCAAGCGGAAGTGCGTGATACGTTCCCAATGCCAAGAGGTGCAGGAACAATTGCTGGTTGTGTGGTTGTTGACGGTAAGCTTGTTCGTGGCGGTATGGTTCGTGTTATCCGTGATGGTGTTGTTATCCACGAAGGTGACTTGACTTCTCTACGACGTTTCAAAGACGATGTGAAAGAGGTTGGTAAAGGGTTTGATTGTGGTGTTGTTCTCAACGGTTATACCGATGTTAAAGTAGGTGACGTTGTCGAAACCTTCAAGAAAATTGAGAAAAAAGTAACCCTGTGACTCCGGCTCAGATAAAAATTAAACGGACAGAATCGATGCTCAAAGAGCTGATTCCAGAAGCCATTTCAGGACTCGCAGATGCGCGTGTTCGTGAAGTGGATGTGATTGATGTCAAATGTTCACGAGGACGCAGTGATGCGAAAGTCTATCTTGACCCTCATCATTATACGCCTCAAGAACAAGCTGCATTTATAAAATTACTTGAAAAAGTGCGTCCTATTATCGAAGAACACTGTATGAAAGATCAAGGGTGGTTTCGTTCACCGCGCTTGACATTTGTTTTTGACGATACACTAGAACGCAGTAAAAATATTGAGGCATTATTTGCCAAAATTGCCAAGGAGAAAAAAGATGAGTCTTGAGCGCGATATTAAAAAAATGGTCGAATCCATCGGTCTTTCTCTTTATGACACACAAATTTTAAATGAAAATGAGAATACGATTTACCGAGTCAGTGTGACTGCATCGGGTGGTGTTACTTTGGATCAATGTGCTGAATTGACTCATCTGATTAATCCACTGCTTGATGTAACTCCGCCTATGAGCGGTGAATACCGTCTTGAAGTGAGTTCTCCTGGGATTGAGCGTCGTCTTAAAACGTTGGAGCATTTTGCTCAATCGGTTGGAGAAAAAGTTTCTTTTTCTACTATCACTAAAGAAAAGTTCGAAGGTGAACTGCTTAGTGTTAATGGTGAAGAAATTACCGTTTTAACCAAAGAAGAGGGTGAGCAAAAAGTCTCCTTTAGGGCTATCAGCAAGGCAAAAACCTACTTCGAGTGGTGATGAAAATCTCTCATACCGCGATGAACCTCGCCATTAATGCGGCGTGGGAGTATCAACTTTTAACTTTCCCCAATCCTGCCGTCGGTGCCGTGTGTATCGGTGCGTCAGGTGAAATACTCTCTATCGGCGCTCATAAACGCTCAGGCGGTCCCCATGCCGAGGTGTATGCCCTTCGGGATGCCTACGTTGCTCTAAGCGGTGATGATGCGATTGCTTTGAGTGATGATTCCGCACACATCCACAACTATTTACGAGAAAATCATAATAATCTTTTTCACAACATCTCCATGGCAGTAACGCTAGAACCCTGTGCGCACAGCGGTAAAACTCCTTCCTGTGCTTTACTGATTCGTGATTTGGGGATAAAAACACTCTTTATTGCTTGCAAAGATTCCAATCCCATTGCGGCAAATGGTATGAGTATCTTAGAAGAGGCTGGGGTTGAGTGTACGTTTGGCGTTATGGAAGACGAGGGACGTAAACTTCTTGAACCATTTTTACTATGGCAAAATAAACCTTTCGTCTTTTTCAAATGGGCACAACGACTTGATGGAACGGTGAACAATGGAATCATCAGCTCTCAAACGTCTCGCAAGCACGTTCATGCCCTACGAAATTGTTGTGACCTAATCGTTATTGGCGGTAATACGGTTCGCCATGACCGCCCCACTTTGGATGCACGACTGGTAGGGGGGAAAGCTCCTGATGTATTGATTTATTCGCATGATAAAGATTTTGATAACACTATTGCTCTTTTTTCCATCCCGAATCGTAGAGTATTTATTGAGCCTTCATTGGAAAAAATCAAAGAGTATTCTTTGGTGATGATTGAGGGCGGAGCCACCATGCTAGAGGCGACAGAGGATGTGTGTGAGTGGTATTCGTGTTACATTGCTCCCATAATCGGTGGCGGAAGTGTGAGTATGGGAGCGGTTACAGAGAGTTTTGAGGTTCTGCACGCTAAAATCAGCGATAATATTCTCCTTTGGATGAGAAAGAAATAGGAAAATAAAATTTAATAAGCACGTATGTGCGCATGGGCCTCCTGCCGAAGGAAGCTTAGCGCTAGCGTAGACAACAGGACGAGTTCTGTTGGCGTTTAAAGGAAACAAGTGACCAAACAAGAAAAAATCGTATCTATGTTTAATGATATTGCTCCTACGTACGATCGAGCCAATCGAGTACTGAGTATGGGTGTTGATACGATTTGGAGAAAAAAAGCATGTAATCTTGCCTTTAGTTATTGCGGTGATGAGGCTCTTTCGATTGTGGATGTAGCGTGCGGTACGGGCGATATGATGGGATATTGGAAGCGTATTGGTGATGAAAATAGTATTCTTATTGATGAAATTATCGGTGTTGACCCTAGTGATGGAATGGTTGGTGTCGGACGTGAGAAGTTTCCGCAAATGTCATTTTACATAGCCCCCGCAACGGTGCTTCCCAGAGAAAACAGTTCTGCCGACATTATCAGTATTTCCTACGGTATTCGCAATGTTATGGAGCGTCAAGAAGCGCTTATTGAATTTAACCGTGTTCTCAAAACAGGCGGATTGGTTGTTATTCTCGAATTTATGAAAAATGAAAATCCTTCATCATTAGGTAAAGTACGTGATTGGTATATGAACAATGTTCTTCCTCGTATCGGTGGACTTATTTCCAATAATTATGAAGCATACCGCTATCTTCCTGATTCGATTGAAGGATTTTTGACAGTCGGAAAAATGGAAAAAGAGCTTGAAGAAGCAGGTTTTGAGATGCTCTATAGCAAAAGTTTTTCGATGGATATTTCGACATTGATGATTGCCCGTAAAAAATAACATTATGGCTTCCACTCTCAGCGTTAGCGGACTAAATGAACAAATTAAGACGCTACTGGAAACAACGTTTGAATTTGTGAGTGTTGAGGGGGAGCTCTCTCGCGTTACCAAGCATGGAAGCGGTCATATCTATTTCACCCTCAAAGATGCTAATTCTTCTATTAAATGTGTGATGTTTCGAGGCAATGCGGCGCGGTTAAAGTTTTCTCTTGATGAGGGGGCGCATGTGGTGATTCATGGTGCGTTAAGCCTCTATACACCGCGTGGAGAATATCAGATTAACTGCGTTAGTGCCGAGCCGTTCGGGGCAGGAGCATTAGCCATAGCGTTCGAGCAACTCAAAAAAAAGCTTGAGCTTAAAGGCTATTTTGATCCCTCTCATAAAAAAGTATTTCCTAAATTTCCTAAAACTATCGTCTTAGTCACTTCCGCAACGGGGGCAGCATTGCAAGATATGCAGCGTGTTGCATCGCATAGATGGCCTCTTGTAAAACTTATTGTGATTGATGTGTTGGTGCAAGGTGTTAGTGCGAGCGCAATGATTGCGGATGCTCTTAGGTTTGCAGATACGTTAGGGTGTGATGCAGTGGTTGTCGGGCGTGGTGGTGGAAGTGTTGAGGATTTATGGGCATTTAACGAAGAAGTTGTTGCAGATGCACTTTTTGCGATGGCTACACCGGTTGTTTCAGCCGTGGGACATGAGATTGATTGGGTCATCAGTGATTATGTTGCCGATTTACGGGCTCCCACCCCAAGTGCTGCGATGCAGATGATTCTCCCAGATGGTGCGGAGATGATGCAAAGTATCGATGAGATGCGCTATGGTGCGTATGGGATGATTTCACAGCGATTAGAGCGAAAACGTGAGCAGCTTACGATGATGCAAGAGGCATTTGGGCGTCATGGAGTAGAACAGCGATTAGGTCATCAAAAAGAGCAGTTGCAAGAGCTTCGTGAGCGAATAAATACTCAGATGGTAAGAATTTTAGAGCAAAAGATACGTGAGCTTTCCCCCCTTAGAGAACGTTTAACGCAAACGATGGAGAGTATTGTGCGTCAAAAACAAAGCATGGTGTCTCAAATGATACAGGCGTATGAATCCCAACATCCGAAATATAAAAATAAACGAGGATTTGCGCAGATAACACGTAATGGCAAAGTGATTGATTTGGATGAGCTAAGTATCGGGGATGAGTATGTGGCAATGAACGATAAAATAGTTGTTACTTCAAAGGTTGTGAAGATTACTCGTCATCCTCGGGCTTGACCCGGGGATCCATCTCTAGAATATAAGGCAAAGCTGGATCCCCGATCGAGCCGGGGATGACGGGAAATTTATTTTAATGTCACCGGTGGAAAGTACATATGCGCAAGCGTTGCACCCTCGGCAGCAAATTTCTTGAAAAATCTATCCATTGGATCTTCTTTGTTCCAGACCGGGTCGCTTACTTTTGCAAGCTCAGCAGTGCGCTTTTTGGCATTAAACTCGACCCCAAGAGCATCGACGAGTTTAACCTCTTTGGCTTGCGCTGCGGTAAAGATATGAGCATCTGCAAATTCTGAGCTTTTGTTACTATCCAATTTGCGTGCTCGTACAACATCGTTGACGAAAAGAGTGTAGGTGCCACCGATTACTTTTTCGAGTTCAGCACGTTCTACATTGCTCCACGGCCGATCAAACGTCCCTACTTGTTTGTAGGTTCCTGCGTGGACAACTTGAGTTTTTACCCCTACTTTTTGCATCAGTTCGGAGATGTCAGCTCCTTCCATGATAACACCGATGGAGCCAATCATACTTCCGGGATTGGCAATGATCTCGTCTCCCCAAATAGCCGAGTAATACCCACCGCTTGCCATAATACCTGCGGCATAGACGACAACAGGTTTGGCTTCACGCAGACGCTTTACTGCGTATGCGATTTCAACCGAGGGGGCAACCGCTCCCCCCGGAGAATCGATGCTAAACAATACCCCTTTGACATCTTTATTTTCTCTTGCTTCATCGAGTTGTTCGACGATGGAGGTTGCATCCATAATGGGACCCGCCAAGGAAATCTTTTGAAGATTATAGGAGGTTAAACCCTCTTCGCTTGAGGGGAGTATGAGCCATAGTACAAAAAATACGAGCAAGGTTGCTTTAAAATTATTTTGTATAAATCGTAATCCATTTGCGAGGCATGAGCCTATTTTTTTAATCCATTCCATCATAACTATCCTTTTACTTTTTCTCCGACAATATAAACCGATTCGATGTGCGGTGGTTGCAACAGCAGATGAATCGGCAGTTGATCGTTGATCTCATAATTTACGCGTATAATGAGTAAATCAGCATCATAAGAAGGTGCGATTGTACCACAGTTTAGTCGTAACGCGTCCGCAGCATCTACGGTAACGCCTCTCCAAAGTTTACGGGAAAGTTCGAGTAAATTGTGGTTAGAGTGCATAAAAAGGGCAATTTTCATCTCTTCAAATAGATTCAGAGTATAGTTGGAACTCAGCCCATCGGTTCCGCATACCCAGCGGATGTTTTGGGACGTTAACTGCTCCAAATCAAGCGCTCCATTTCCCAGTAGTCGGTTAGAAATGGGGCAGTGGATGATGGTGTGATTGCCTTTTTGGAGAGTGGCTAGTTCATTATCATTTGCATGAATGACATGGGTAAACAGTGTCGGTACTTCTTTGAAATAGTCTAAAAATTCTTCTACTGTATTTGCGGCACGGGTTTGTTTGAGAAAGTTTTGAAAAAATGGTTGAAAATCTCCGCTATTTTCATCGAGCCATTGGCGTTCAGCCGGACTTTCCAGTAAATGGGCGGTGACACGAATCTTTTTTTCGAGAGCATATTTGAGTGCTTTTTGGATGAGTATGCGATGGACGGAGTAGGGGGAATGGATGGCGATTGAGGGATAAAATCCTTCTCGCTTTACCGTTTGCGACGCAAATAAACGCTCTTGAAAATTCCCGTACAGCGCGTCTGCCATGAGGGGATCTGAGCCTATGAGTTCATTAAAATAGACTACTTTTTGAGGGGTATTGGCACAAGCGTCCAAATCAAAACCATACGAGCTCACCGCCCCAAATGCCGTAATACCATTGTCCAGCATCATCTGCGTGGCACGCTCCATACATTCACTCTCACAGCTGTGAATGAGCTCATCTCGATTGGCGATAACACTCGAAAGCCACGGCATAAATTCACCATACGTAAGGGTTGAACGATTGGCACTAAATTCGAGATGAACGTGTGCATTGATGAGACCGCTCATAATGACTGACCCCTCGCCTAGTTCTTGGCACTGTGCACCATATTGTGTGAGAAGTTCACTATTGGGGGCAATAGCAATAATGGTTTTGTCAAAAATAATTCCGTGATGACGTAAAATAGTATCGTGAGTAAAAATGGCATCGGCAAGAAGTATCTGCAAGTGAGAGCCTTTGAAAATTTTAATAGCAGTATAGCAGAACCCTTTTAACGATAATTTGCTACAATTTATTTATATAGTGCAAAACGCAGGGGTGAGTAATGAAAATACTGGTTGCAGATGATTCAAAATTGGCGCGATTATCGCTGATTAAAATAGTCAAAGAGCTTGAGCCCAGTTGTGAGGTTATTGAAGCAGAAAATGGTCAGATTGCCGTTGAAAAATTCCAAGAGAATTCTCCTTCAATCGTATTTTTGGATTTAACGATGCCCATTATAGATGGATATGAAGCATTGGCACAGATTATTGAAATGAATCCAAAAGCTCAAGTGGTTGTGGTTACGGCGGATATTCAGAGTCAAGCTCAGGCACAAGTAATAGCATTAGGGGCAAAGATGGTGATACCAAAGCCTATCAGCAGTGAAAAAATGCAAACTGTTTTACAACAGCTTGTATTCTAAGAGGAAATAGTAGTGAAATTAATTGAATTTAGCGGAGACCACTTGGATGTTCTGCGAGAGCTTATGAATATTGCTGTGGGAAATGCGACGGCGAGTATTGCTGATTTGTTGAAAGCATTCGGGACGATGCATATTCCTAAAATTACGATCAGCGATATTACGGGATTGAAGCAGTATATACAGGACACAATCCCAAGCGAGAATAGTCATTATGTGACCAAACAGCTGTTTGGAGGACCATTGGGGGGCGAATTTATTTTTGTTATTACTGATGAATCGGCGATTAATTTTGGAAACCATCTTTATGACATTGATGCCCCAAAAGATGCTGATATTTACGATGCGGTTATTGAACTGACCAATATTTTAAGTGCAACGATGATAAGCCGGTTAACCGAAGAATTGAATGTGAAAGTTCAGTTTTTTGTCCCTTCAACGCAAATTATTAAAGGGAATAATTTAATTGATTTAGATGAAGCTCAGGGGTATGCGCAGATTATTATTATCAGTACGCAGATGGAGTTTCAAAATCAAAATATCAATGGACATATTTTTATTCTGACTAAAGATGCGATGATTCAAAGTCTCAAAGATCTTATTGATCATAAGCTTGAAGAGCTGTATGCATGACAAAACCGGTTGATTATCCCAATATTTTATTGGATGCGCTTGAACATGGGGTGATGATTGTCGATGAAGAGTTTAACGTTGTGTATTGGAATCAATGGTTGGAAATCAATACGGGACATACGTATGCGAGTATGGTGGGAAAATCGCTTTTGACGTTTTATCCGGATATTGACTATCGGACGCTTCAGCGAAAAATCAGAACAACGCTTAGGCTTAATTCTCCTACGTTTTACGATGCTTCATTGAATAATCGCTTTATTCCTATCCCTCGAAATAAAATTACCAGTTCTGTTTTGAATACGATGCAGTTGCAGGTAACGATTTCTCCCTACGTTGTTGATCAAAGAATGGTGATGATTGCCGTTTATGATATTAGTGATTTGCATGAATTGAAGCTGACCCTGCAACAGCAGATGAAAAAAATAGCGCAACTTAATGTGGAACTTCAGCATGATAAACAGATTATTGATGATAACTTGTTAATTGTTAAAACAGATGGAGAATTTCATATTATTGAAGTTTCAAAGGCATTTAATGTCTTTTTTGGATTTGAGGAAAATGAGTTAATCGGATGGCCGTTGCAAATAATCTATTCGGATAAAACACCCCTATCCGAATATACGCATATGAAAAAAACGCTTCAAGATCTGGAGCGTTGGAGTGGTGAAATTGAAATCCTCTCGAAACAAAGCAAAGCCCTGTGGATGGATGCTGTGGTGACACCGTGGATTGACCATTTGGGTGTGTTGAGCAGTTATACGGCAATTTATCATGATATAACCGATAAAAAACGGCTTGAGCTTCTGGCAACTACCGATCCTTTGACCAAGCTGTATAATCGCTATAGATTTGATGAAATTTTTGATGTTACGTTGATGCGAGAGCATTGGAAAACAGGCGATTCTTTTGCTCTTGTAATAGCAGATATTGACCATTTTAAGCACATTAATGATGCTTACGGGCATCAAAGAGGGGATGAGGTGCTTGTGCGTATTGCTGAAGTACTTCGGCGCACACTGCGCGAGGGGGATACGTTGGCCCGATGGGGAGGAGAGGAATTTATCTTTTTACTGCCGCATGTAGATGCCCTCAGAGCAATCCTTGTCGCGGAGAAACTAAGAGTAGCTGTAGAGAAACTAAGTTTATTTGTAAACGTTCAATTATCGTTTGGAGTGAGTTTGTTTGTTGCCGGCGATACGCAAGAAACACTTTTGAATCGTGCCGATACCGCTTTGTATAAAGCTAAAGAGAATGGTAGAAACAAAGTTGAATTACTCTGATGAAAGTTCCTTGTAATCTAGTACTGCGTATAATTTACCTTTAAAAGTTAAATCGAAGGTTTTTGTATGAAAATAGCGGTAATTCAAGGTCCAAATCTTAATATGTTGGGTGTGCGTGACACCCAAGTCTACGGTCCGATGCGTTTAGAGCAGATCCATGCTCAAATGAAAGATTTTGCAGGGCAAAACGGGATTGATATTGATTTTTACCAAAGTAATTTAGAGGGTGAGATTGTCGATAAAATCCAAGAGTGTTATGGAGATGCGGATGGAATCATCATTAATCCTGCCGCATATACCCATACATCAATTGCTATTCGTGATGCGATCAGTGCAGTGAGTATTCCGACGATTGAAGTCCATATCAGCAACATTTATCGCCGTGAAGAGTTCCGTCAAAAAAGTATGACAGCTCCTGTATGTACTTCATCAATTATCGGATTTGGACCATTTGGATACCATTTGGCAATGGTGGGGATGATGCAGATTTTGAGTGAAATTCAAGCAATACAACGTGCACAGCAAGGCACTGTAGAAGAATAATTATGTTTCTTGCGCGAGTGTTGGATGAGAAGCATACGATTTATGTCGGCCGAAGATTTCCTTCCAAACTACACGTAAACAATAATCACCGATTCTCGGTTATTCTGGGAGTGGGTGGTAATGTCGGTGATGTCAGACGGCGCATGGAACATTTGTGGGTTTATTTGGGGAGACTTTCCCAACTTACAAGAGTTCAAAGCGGAGTGATTTTAAAAAATCCCCCGTTTGGGTATACCCAGCAAGATGATTTTTACAACACGGTGATTGAGATTTCAACATCGCTTTCTCCTCGAGTACTTTTACGGGTGTTGTGGAAAATTGAAAAGCGTTTTGGGAGGGTTCGCAGTTTTGCAAATGCTCCAAGAACACTTGATTTGGATATGATATTCTTTGATAAACGGATCATTGATTATCCAGAATTAAAAATTCCCCATCCTCATTGGGAAAAGCGTTCTAGTGTGGTGCTACCATTGAAAAGTATGGCTCGAAACACGATACGGAGACAATATGAAAATCTTAACGTTTAGCGGTTCTACTCCAGCTGAAGCACTGAAAAAAGCACAGCTTGAAGTGGGCGAAGATGCAATGCTAATCGAAACGCGCGAGATACAAAAAAAATCGCTTGGTAAAACTGCCCTTTATGAAATTGTGGTTGGTGTGGAAGAAAACAGTGTAGCTCGCACTCCTCAACGTCAAGCTCAACCTTTGGCCAAGCAGCGCCCCCTTACAGAAAAAAGCAATGATGTTTTGTATAACATATCCGAAGCGGCAAAACAAATTTCTAAAATCGCTGAAGTCACCGAAGAAGAGCGTCCCTTCAAGCATATTCCTGAACCACCAAACGAAGATCTCAAAAAAATCAAAGATGAGATTGAAAAGCTGGGGGATAAAGTCAAGCTTATTCAAAACATGTTTTGGAATGAAAAATCACCGAAAAATAGTCTCCCTATCCCCCCTGAATTTGCAGAGATTTACCGTCTTGCACAACAAAGCGGCATGAATCAAGAGCATTTGGATGAAATCATGCAGCTCACGCTGGAGCATATGCCCTCCAAAATGCGTGAAAATTCCGAAACCGTTAAGCGTTATTTTCAAGTACTTTTACGAAAAATGATCCCTGTCCGCTTAGAAAGCGCTCCTAAAATGGGGGCTAAAAAAGTGGTGATGCTCGTGGGACCTACGGGAGTGGGCAAAACAACCTCCATTGCAAAATTAGCGGCACGTTACTCCTATTTTTTAGAGAAAAAATACAAAGTAGGATTGGTTGTGCTGGATACGTACCGCATCGGGGCAGTGGAGCAGTTGATGCAATACGCACGAATGATGAAACTGGGCATTGAGACGGTCGTCGATCCGCCAGAGTTTTCGACTGCATTAAATTCGCTTCAATACAGCGATTATATTTTGATTGATACGATGGGTTCTTCCCCGTACGATAAAGGTAAAATCGAAAAAATTTATGAGTGTTTACGCTCCAATACGACCAATTACAGCGTGGATGTGATTCTTGTTTTGCCCAGTTCCATTAAATATGAAGATTTAAAATCAACGTATGAGAATTTTGCCCCATTGGGTATTGATACGATGATGTTTACAAAACTCGATGAAACACGAGGTTTTGGTAATATTTTTTCCCTAGTCTATGAGACCAAAGTCCCCATCAGCTACTTCTCAATCGGACAGGAAGTTCCGGAAGATTTAGTCGTGTCCAGCAGTGACTTTTTAATCGACTGCTTGCTCAACGGATTCCGTAAGGGTGAAAACTTATGAGCCACCAAGCCACAAAACTTGAAGCACTGGTAAAGCAAAATTCACACGCAACGTCTAAAAAAACCCGTTTTATCGCCATTACGAGCGGTAAAGGGGGCGTTGGAAAGAGTACTATCAGCTCCAACATGGCACATGTCATGGCAAAAAATGGACTTAAAGTAGGGATTTTTGATGCAGATATAGGACTTGCTAATCTTGATGTGATGTTTAATGTAAAGATTAAAAAAAATATTTTGCATGTTCTTCGCGGAGAAGCTACCGTTGAGGAAATTTTGGTTCCGATTGAGAAAAATCTTGTCTTAATCCCCGGTGAGAGCGGTGAAGAGATTTTTAAATATGCTTCGTCAGGATTGTTTGAGCGCTTTATGGATGAAGCGCATATTTTGGATGATTTGGATGTGATGATTATTGACACGGGAGCGGGAATCGGCGAGCATATCCAGCTTTTTTTACGCGCATGCGATGATGTCATTGTCGTTACAGTTCCTGACCCTGCCGCCATTACGGATGCCTACGCGACGATAAAAGTCACCTCGCGTCTTCGAAATGATATTAGTGTCATTATGAATCAGGTTCGCAGTGCGCAAGAAGCCACTGCATTGTTTGAGAAAATTCAAAAAGTGGCACTTGCGAATATCGGTGAGCAATTGCGACTCAATTTTTTGGGACAAATCACGGCGGATCCCAAAGTCTCCATCAGTGTCAAAAAAAGGGCATTGTATACGAGAGAATTTCCTACTTCAACCCCTGCGGTTGAGCTGGAGATGATTGTGAAGAAAATTGCAAAGAAATTGGAACGAAATGTGCTCGTTACTCCTCAGGAGAGTGGACTCGGCGGCTTCTTTAAGCGTTTAATGGAACACTTTTGATATTCCTTCAAGGTACATGATGCGCGGGCAGAATTTCGTCTCTTTCTTAACAGTACAAGGATTTCTTTTTGGTATTGTATTTGGAATATTGCAATCGACCTCTGCTGAAAACTTTTTGGGACTGGTGCTTTTAATTACCACATTTTTTTATCTGTTTGCCCATTTGTGTGTAGGATTTTATTTTCAAACGTTGGGCGTTAAAGTTCATCCGTTTCCCAAGCATTCGCACGAGAGAAGTTTGGACAATTATGTTCGTGAAATTAATCGTCGTGAGCAATTTATCGATGCCTATTACATTCATAAATCAGAGCTGTTAAGCGATGACGACAAGGTGACCGTATGAGTGGCGCAGGTGTCTATTGCCAAGAGTTGAAACACCAAGAAGATCAGCTTGCCTTGCAATATCTTCCTGCGGTCAAGGCGATGTCATTTCGTCTCAAAGAGAGGCTCCCAAGTTCCATCGATTACATGGATTTGTGCGCTATCGGTACGGAAGAACTTGTTAAACTTGCCCGTCGTTATGACGAAGCGCAAAATGATTCGTTTTGGGGATACGCTAAAACGAGAGTGTACGGAGCAATGTTGGACTATTTACGTTCACTGGATGTAGTGAGTCGTGCCAGTAGACGCTTGATTAAAGAGATCGATGTGGCAATTGAACATTATCTGGCAGAACATGACAGTGAACCGACGAATAAAGAGTTAGCCGTAATACTGGAAATTGACGAAGAAAAAATCCATGAAGCCCGTATTGCTTCGGATATTTATACCGTTTTACCGCTGGATGATCAGTTGGGAAATGAGGGCGAAGGCGGAACTCTAGAGCGTATGGAGCACGAGGAGCTAGTGGACGTTATCAAAGAGGTTTTGATGGGATTTGAGGAGCGTGAACAGATGATTATTCAGCTCTATTATTTCGAGGAACTGACGTTGAAAGAGATTAGTGAGATTGTTAATATCACCGAATCACGTATTTCACAGATTCACAAATCGGTAATTCGACGTATTAAAGAAATGGTAAGGGGGTAAAAGATGGCTGATATTTTATCCCAAGAAGAGATTGATGCACTGTTGGATGTTGTGGATGATGAGGGTGATGTTTCACTGGAGGGAGAAGAAGAAAATCTATTTCCAAACCGTCAGATAACACTCTATGATTTTAAGCGTCCAAACCGCGTATCTAAAGAGCAATTACGGGCATTTCGTGGTATTCATGACAAGATGGCGCGTTCTATTTCGTCTCAAATATCCTCCATTATGCGCTCCATCGTTGAGATACAGCTTCACTCCGTTGATCAGATGACGTATGGAGAGTTTTTGATGTCGCTCCCCAATCCGACGAGCTTTAACGTCTTTTCGATGAAGCCGTTGGAGGGCAATGGCGTTTTGGAGATTAATCCTTCTATAGCTTTCCCTATGTTGGATCGTATTTTAGGGGGAAAGGGAGAACCTTTTGAGGCGAATCGAGAATTTTCTGATATTGAGCTCTCGCTGTTTGAGACCATTTTAAGGGTTATGATGGCAACTTTGCGGGAAGCGTGGGGTCCCGTAACAGAGCTCTACCCTCAAATCGAGTCCAAAGAGTCAAGCCCGAATGTCGTTCAAATTGTGGCACAAAATGAGATTGTTGTCATGGTAGTTATGGAGATTATTATTGGTCACAGTTCGGGGATGATGAATATATGTTATCCTGTTATTGCCCTGGAACCGATATTGCCCAAACTTGCCAGCCGTGATTTGATGCTCAATGAGACAAGTTCTAAAAAAAGCCGTAATCAAGAGCTTCAAGTCCTTCTTGGTGGGGCGCATGTGAATGTGGATGTGAATCTTGGGTATGCCGAGTTGAGTCTTCATGAATTGCTGGACATTGAAGAGGGAGATATTTTACGTCTCAATCTTCCTGCCAATGATGTGGTGAGTGTCAGTGTCGATGGCAAAGAGCGTTTCGTTGCCCAAATGGGGTTACGACGTTTTCGAAAATCGGTTCAAATTACCGAAGTGATTGATACCGAAAAAGATGCAGTCAAGCGTGCACTTAAAGAGTTTGAAACAAAACGCAAAGAGCGGATTATTGGTGCCAAAGAGATAATAAAGACTCACGATGAGTTTGATGAGGATGAAAGATGAGTGATTTTACCGGATTATTTTCTACTGAAACAACGGCGACAATCGAGGGATTGACAGGTCAAGCACCGACGGTGACGTTTAAAGACGCTGAAACCATTTCGATTGTCAGCAATGTTATCCCTCCGATTGCCTCAGTGCAGTTAAGCTTTAGCGGAGCAGCATCCGGACGAGGGATGATAATGGTTCCTCCCATGCTTGCTACGGCGTTAGGCGATATGATGCTTGGCGGTGATGGCGAGGGCAAAGAGGAGATGAACGACGAAGATCTCGATGCCCTTAAAGAGATTGTTTCCAATATCACCGGAGCGATGAGCACGACACTAGGGTCTCAAAAAGAGCTTCCGAAGTTTTCGATAAAAACAGACAGTGCCGTTTTTATCGGTGAGAGTGAAGAGATTAATCTTGATCCGTATGCAAAGATGTATGTTTTTTCTTTTGTTTTGGGCAGTATCAATTCTTTGGTGATGTTTGCGGTGGATTCCTCTATTGTAAGCGCACTGGAAGGATCACACACTGAGGTGACTCGTGAGGAGATCAGTGAGAGAGATTCGGGATACGCGAGCCAAGAAACAATAAACAAAGGACGTCGCCTTGATGAGGGTGAGATGAAAAACATCGGGCTCATTATGGATGTCAAACTCCCTGTCCGTGTCCGTATCGGCAAGAAAAAAATGTTGCTTAAAGATGTTTTGAGTATGGACATTGGTTCGGTGATTGAGCTCAATCAGCTGGCGAATGATCCGTTGGATATTTTGGTTGATGATCACGTGATTGCCCAAGGTGAAGTTGTTATTGTGGATGGCAACTTTGGAGTCCAAATTACCTCCATAGGGACAAAACGCGACCGTTTGACCAAGCTAAAAGGGTAAGTGATGGCGCATCATCGAGGAAGAAAAAAAGAGTATCCGAGCAGCCGTTATGTTAAAGATATTAAGTCAGCAGATGTATGGAGTGTCTTTAAGATTATTGCCGATTTTGTTCAAGGATTCGACGAACTTGGGGATTTAGGACCTTCTGTTACTATTTTTGGCAGTGCTCGTGTCGATGAAAATCATCCCTATTACAAGCAAGCGATGCACCTTTCTGATATGCTTGGAGCTCGAGGTTATAATGTGATCACGGGTGGTGGTCCAGGGGTTATGGAAGCGGCAAATCGAGGAGCATACGCGCACGAAGAGGTGGAGTCAATCGGACTTAATATTGAGCTTGCCTCTGAACAGCAGCCTAACCCTTATATTACCAAGGGGCGCTCTTTTGATTATTTTTTCTCTCGCAAAGTGATGTTGGTTAAATACTCTATGGCATACGTGATCTTTCCGGGTGGCTTTGGAACGCTTGATGAGATGTTTGAAGCATTAACGCTGATTCAAACCCGAAAAGTATGGGGGGTACGTCTGTTTGTCATTGGGACAGAATTTTACGCACCGCTTATAGAGTTTATACGGACAAAAGTGTTGGCAGAGGGGATGATCGATGAGCATGATATTGATTTGATTACTTTGAGTGATGATTTGAATTTTGTGATGAGTGAGATTGAAAAATCATTGAGATCACAAATAGCAGATTTAGAAAAAGAGGGATTACACGATACAAAGTACTATCAATCTCTTTCTTCTTATGTTACGGATCGATGTAATGTGGACGGGGGGAGTGTTTAATGGGACAAAAAGTATTAATAGGGATGAGTGGAGGTGTCGATTCGACTGTTTCGACGTTATTGTTAAAAGAGCAAGGTTATGAAGTGGAGGGGGTGTATATGAAGCTCCATTCAAAACCGGGGTATCATGAAATTCACCAAGAGCGTGCTCAAAGAGCGGCTGATTTTGCGGGAGTGAAGCTCCATATTCTCGATTTGCAAGAAAAATTCAATGAAAAAGTCTTTACCCCGTTTATCGAAACCTATAAAGAGGGAAAAACTCCGAACCCGTGTGCATTGTGTAACCGAAATATCAAATTTGGGGCGATGGTACAGTTTGCGGATTCTTTGGGGGCAGATTTTGTTGCGACGGGGCACTATATCCGTCATAATGGGCAATATCTTCAGATGGCAGAAGATGATACGAAAGATCAAAGCTATTTCCTTTTCTACATCGACCCCGCATTGGTTCCCCGTCTCCTTTTTCCATTGGGCGAAAAACACAAAACGGACATAAAAGCGTATGCGGCAGGTATTTCAGGATTAGAATCGTTTGCTTCGCAAGGTGAATCCAGTGAAATATGCTTTGTGGAAACGACCTATGCAGAGGTGTTAAAACCGTATGTTAATGTGGATGTTGAGGGTGAAGTTCTAAACCTTGAAGGCAAAGTAGTCGGAAAACATAAGGGCTATATGCATTACACCATCGGAAAACGTAAAGGCTTTAGTGTTCATGGTGCTCATGACCCCCATTTTGTCGTTGAAATCCGCCCTGAAACGAATCAAATCGTGGTCGGACCTCGTGAAGCATTAGAGTGTCATCGTGTTGTACTGGAAAATGTTAATATGTTTGATGACCGCGTCAATTTTGAATGCGAGGTGAAACTTCGCTATCGCACGACGGCTGTACGTTGCAGTGTTGTGATTGAAGGCGACCATGCTACGGTGGAGTTGCATGAGCCAGTGTTAGGTGTAGCATCGGGACAAGCGGGTGTCTTTTATGATGGTGATACGCTTCTTGGCGGTGGATGGATCGTTTGAATACTCTATTGTATCGGGCGTTCTGCCGAAGAAAACACAGCGTTAGCGTAGCCGTCGGGATGCATTCCGATGGCGTTTAAATCAAAAAAAAGAATTATTGCTGCAGGAATCATCGGCAACGTCATCGAGTATTACGATTTTGCCCTCATTGGTTTTTTAGCGGTGATGATGGGGAAGCTTTTTTTCCCCTCTGATGATCCGTTTCTTTCATTATTAGGTTCTTTTGGAGCATTTGCCGCAGGGATGATTATGCGTCCTGTGGGTGCAGCTATTTTTGGTCATATCGGTGATAGAGTTGGGCGACGTTATGCTCTGATGGCATCGCTGATGTTGATGGCATTGCCGACGTTTTTGATTGGATTTTTACCGACGTATGGGCAAATTGGGATAATGGCACCGATATTACTGGTAGCGCTTCGTATGATTCAGGGACTCTCAGTCGGGGGTGAATACGCCAGTTCTATTGTCTATCTCGTAGAACAATCCAGCCCCAATCACCAAAATCTTTACGGTTCATTCGTCTCTGTCGGGGCGAAAATCGGGATGGCATTGGGTTCGGCATTGTGCGGTGGATTGCTTTGGTATCTGGGTGAAGATGCGATGGGTGAGTGGGGATGGAGAATCCCGTTTATTGTGAGTATTGTGATCGCAGCGGCAGGGCTGTATCTACGCCGAAATCTCACCGATAACTATCAGCCCCATAATGATAAAACGATTCCGTTGGTGGCAATTTTCAAAGAACACAAAAAGATTTTTGGACAATTTCTCATCGTTGCATCCGTCATTTGGATGTTTTATTACACCTTGTTTATCTATCTCCCCATTTGGCTTGAAGCAAGCGCAGGATTGACCAAAGCACAAGCAGGAAACATCAATACCCTCTCGATACTTTTAGGGGTGATTTTTATCCCTCTAATGGCGATGGTAGCCGATAAATTTGGCTCAATTCGTGTTATGAGAACCGCTTCATTTTTTACCGCTATTACCATCTATCCGTTGATGTATGCGATGATGCATGGTGGATTTTACGGGGCATTAGCGGCGACATCGGTCATGGTCATATTGCTCTGCGCCTATCAAGCACCAATCTTTTCGGCAGTGGTTCATGCGCTGGAATATCATGGATACCGAGCCTCGTTTACCGCTTTGATATTAGGGAGTGCAGCAGGTCTTGTAGGGGGGATTACTCCGGCATTGATGACATCACTGGTAGAATTTAGTCATAATCCTTACGCTCCAGCATATTTGATTATGATTGCTTCCTTGATTGCGCTGGATACTTTGGGACGGATACGGAAATGAAGCAAATGAAAAAGATTATTCAAAAAATCGTCAAATAGCTTATACACACGCTTTAAATTATGTTAAGATGATGGAACCAAGCTAAAATAAGTAATTATCCTATTTATTGGACACAGTAATGGCTAACAATCAAAAAGATTTTTCATATTATCAAATACCCATTGATTTTCTCCCCCTCAATGTTGCTGTTTATCGATACAGCGGTAAAGACTTTATCTTTATCGACTTTAATACAATGGCCGAACAGACCGAAGGGATCAAAAAAGAGGAACTCCTCGGAAAAAATCTTTGCGATATTTTTCCGGCTGTCAAAGAGTTTGGACTCTACGATGTATTGTTACGGGTGCATGAACAAGGGGGGCATGAAACTTTTGAAAAATCCTTTTATCAAGATGACCGAATAAGTGGTTGGCGGAAAAATGAAATTATAAAGCTTCCCAATGGCGATATTATGGCGATTTATGAAGATTTAACCCAAGCCAAACAACTCGAAGAGGAGAACGATAGGTATCTGCAACAGCTCGAAGAGAGTGAAGATAAATTCAGAAATATCGCTGAAAATGCGTTGATGGGGATCTTCATTTATGGGGATCGCTATTTGTATGTCAATGATGCATTTGCATCGATGGTCGGATACACCAAAGAAGAATTGTATGATATGGAACTGTGGAAGATCATCGAAAAATCGAATCAGACCAAGGTCAAAGAAGCCGCTAAATGACGGTTGATGGGAGAACAGTTTTCACTGGCCTATTCGGATATTAAATTGGTAACGAAAACGGGTCATATCAAAACGGTACGGGTATCGACTCAAACCATTAAATACGACGGCCATTTCGCAGGGATGGGGACGATTATCGATATCAGTGATATCAAAGAGACCAAAGAACAATTAAAAATGCTGGCTCAGGCGATCGAGCAGACCGATGATTTGGTAAAAATTATTAACACAAAAGGGGATATCCTTTTTGTGAATGACTCCATGATAACCCATAGCGGTTATAGCCGTTCCGAGCTTGTCGGAGTGCACACCCGTATTTTTAAATCAGGTCAGCATGAGAAACCTTTTTATGCAAAGATTTGGGAAACGGTTACCTCCGGAAATACCTACCGAGATACGTTTATTAACCGAAAAAAAGACGGGACTCTTTTCTATGAAGAGGAGACGATTACCCCGATTTTTGATGAGAACAAAAAAATTGAATATTATATTTCTACCGGTAAAGATGTCTCTTCTCGTGTTGCATTGGAGAACGCACTGCGTGAATCAGAGGCAAATTTTCGTAATATTTTTAATAAATCGAGTGACGGTATTGTCATCCATGATTTTGAGGGAAATTTACTGGAAGTCAATCGTATTTTGTGTGAACGTCTCGGGTATAGCAAAGAGGAACTTATCGGAGAAAATCTCGCCTTTATCGATACCCAAAAAGCACAAAAAAATATTCCTGCAGCTATGAAATTATTGCAAGAAAACGGTCATGTGATGCTTGACGCGGAGCATCGGGCAAAAGACGGCACGATCATTCCCGTCGAGGTCCATGCATCCCTTATCGAGTATCTTCATAAGCCTGCTATTTTAAGTGTAGTCCGTGATATCACTGAACGAAAACTAAATGAACAAGCCCTCCATGATGCGGAAGACCTTTACCATAGAATGTTCGATCTCTCTCCTGTGGGAATCTTGTTAATCGATCCTGAAACGGGCAACGCTGTCGAATTTAATAAAATTAGCCATGAGGCACTTGGCTACAGTGCCGAAGAATTTTCTCAGCTGCATGTCATGGATTATGAGGCGATAGAGAGCCCTGAAGATACCCAAGCGCATATTGAAGCACTGAAAAGCGGGAACCCTGAAATATTTGAAACGCAGCATCGAACCAAAAAGGGTGAGATTCGGGATGTTACGGTTTCTGTGCAGTTGATTGAATTCAAAGGGAAACCCCACTTGTTTTCTATGTATCATGATATTACTTTCCTCAAACAGTATGAGCAAACGTTGAAAACACTTTCGCTGCGTCTCTCTTTGGCGACACAAGCTGCTTCAATCGGTGTATGGGAATGGGATTTAAAAAGCAATATGCTGACATGGGATGATCAAATGTACACGATTTATGGTATTGAAAAAGAACCCAATACTCAGCCCTATGCAATGTGGCGTGATGCCGTTGACTCGCAGGATATTGATCGTGCAGAAGCATCATTGCAAAGTGCTATCCGAGGGGAGGGTGATTATAACACCCAGTTTTGGATCACAACACCACAAAAGGAACGCCATTTTGTACAGGCTATGGGGACGGTGGAGCGAGACAACGCGGGCAATGTCATTCGAGTCGTTGGGGTCAACTGGGACATAACCAAACAAAAAGAGTATGAGCAGGCGCTTGAAGTTGCCAAGCAAAGTGCCGAAGCAGCAAATACAGCCAAAAGTAATTTTCTGGCCAATATGTCCCATGAGATTCGAACACCGATGAATGCTATTTTGGGGATGATCCAGCTGACCCATACCCTGGATCTTCCGCAAGAGGGGCAGGAATATCTTAAAAAGATTGAGAAATCTTCTAAGATTCTCCTTCATATTATTAATGATATTCTTGATTTTTCCAAAATCGAAGCCAATCGGCTTGAGATTACGCCGATAGCCTTCAATTTAAATGAGACCATCGATCAGCTATCCTCCCTTTTTGCCCCTAAAGCGGATGCAAAAGGGTTGGAATTTATTATGCGGATTGCTTCAGAAATTCCCCCTCAGCTTATCGGCGACAATTTGAGACTTTTACAGATTTTGAATAATTTGGTCTCCAATGCTATTAAATTTACCCACTCCGGAGAAATTGAAGTCTCCCTATCAGCGGAAAAAGTATCAGCAGAAAAAATTATGATTAACTTTGCAGTGAGAGATACCGGTATCGGTATTGCACCTAAAGATCATTATAAGCTTTTCACTATGTTTTCTCAAGCGGATGAGAGTATTACCCGTAAATACGGAGGAACCGGTCTAGGACTCTCTATCTCCAAACGCCTTGCCGAACTGATGGGAGGTAGATTGGAATTTTTCAGTGAGGAGGGGGTAGGGTCTACGTTCACTTTTACCGCCGAGTTTGGCATTGCTGATGCACACTCTAAGGTGTATAGCACATTGAGAAATACTACAACCCCGCAGGTTCAGACAGATAGTGATGACTTTATTGCTATCTGTGCCCCGATACGCGGTGCATCCGTGCTATTGGTAGAGGATAATGAAATCAACATACAGGTCGAGAGTGCTTTTTTACGTCAGATGGGGATAAAAGTGACTGTCGTTACGGATGGATTACAAGCCGTTTTGTTACTTGCAAAAGAGCACTTTGACGGGATTTTGATGGATTATCAGATGCCGGTAATGGATGGTATTGAAGCAACAGAAGTGATCCGCCAACGAGGAGATGATACCCCTATCATCGCAATGACTGCTGCGGCGATGCAAAGCGATAAAGAGGCGTGCTTGCAAGCGGGGATGAACGACTATCTCTCCAAGCCGGTTGATATTGTTCAGATGGCGCAGGTTCTAACGCAATGGATTGCACCACGCCTTCACAACAATGAATCTTTTTGTGACATTGCTCTGATACCTTCAGGTGCGGTTTTACCTGAAGCGATAGAGGGGATTGATTTACGTATTGGATTAATTAACAGTGCGGGAAATAGCGAGCTCTATCATCGTATATTGGTACAGTTTTACCATCAATATGCGCAAGGATGTCAGCCGTTGGAAGTAATCCTTAAGAATGATCAGTTTATGGATGCAAAACGGTGGGTACATACACTTAAAGGTGCCAGTGCGACAATCGGTGCAGGTTCTCTCAATGTAAAGGCTAGGGCAGTTGAATCAGAGCTTATGAATAACAAAAGTGTTGCTCTGAAGGAACTTTGCACTGCACTGGCACATTTAAAAGAGGCATTAGCACCATTGGATGAAGTCAATACTCTGCGAAATTCACAGTTTGATTATCCGGTAATTATCCGGCAATTGAATGGTATCAGTAAGAAACTTAGTAACAGTCAGCTAGTTGAACAAGAAGAGATTGATAGATTAGAAGAGGCATTGGGTAATTACGTAAACGTATACCACTGGAATACTCTTAGGGAGGCATTAGAAATTTTTGATTACGAAAGAGCACAAGATGCCGCAACGGCATTACAAACTCTCATAGAGGAAGAATATGAATCCGCAAGCCGATAACGCCAAGCCTATTATCTTAATTGTCGATGATACGCCGATGAATATTCAGGTGCTCTCGAAAATGTTAAACAGCACATATGATGTACGCATTGCCACGCGGGGTGATAAAGCGCTTGAGATAGCAAGATCAAAGATACAGCCTGATTTGATATTGCTTGACATAATGATGCCTGATCTGGATGGATATGAGGTGTGCCGAGTACTGAAATCCGATCCTAAAACAGCCTCCATACCGGTTATTTTTGTCACAGCGAAAAGCGATGTGGAGGATGAAACCAAAGGATTCAGTCTCGGAGCCGTGGACTACATTACTAAACCGTTTCATTTGCCCATTGTACAAGCGCGGATTCAGACCCATTTACTCATCAGACAGCAAGCCAAACTTTTAGAGGAATATGCTTTTCTAGATCCGCTCACCCATATCCCTAACCGTCGACAATTTAATAATGTATTTGATGAAGAGTGGCGCCGTGCACTGCGTAATCGTGAGCCTTTATCTCTGTGTATGATCGATATTGATTTTTTTAAAGGGTACAACGATACCCTTGGTCACGGTGAAGGAGATCATTGTTTACAGCAGGTTGCATCCGCTATCAGCAAGAGCGCTTCACGCGGCGGTGAATTGGTAGCTCGGTACGGTGGAGAAGAGTTTATTGTATTGCTTCCACATGGGGATGAAGATGCAGCGTATCGGAGTGCTGAAAACATTCGTCAATCAGTGGAAGCTTTGCAAATCGTTCATCCTTTTTCCTCCGCATCGTCTGTCGTTACCGTCAGTATTGGGTACGCTACTGTACGCCCCGCAGATAGAACTACTAATAGGGAAAATTTGGCTAAACGTGCCGATGATGCCCTTTATAAGGCCAAGCAAAAGGGTCGCAATAGAATCGAAAAGGGGTAATGATAGAAATACCCCCTCAAACCCCTACTTGCTTCCATTCCCCTCATCCTTCATAAAAACAGAAGGTTCAGAAGGGGTTTCGCCCAGTGATGGCTCACTCTTTTCCATCGGGGAATCATTAGTGGCACCATCAAATAATGACTCCACGGAACCATTCGTTTCTATGGGTAAATTCTCTTCTTTTGTAGGAGTCATAACCTCTTTATAGATGGATTGGATGACACCTCGCCGCCGCATGGTTTTGTAGATAATACGAGCACGGTTTTTGACGTATTTTTGATTTCCAGTTGGATTGTATCTGATGGGATTTGGGAGAACAGCAGCGAGATGCGAAGCTTCGTCTGCTGTGAGGTTTTTGGCACTTTTGTGGTAATAATGATGTGCGGCGGCTTGAATACCGAATATCCCATCCCCCCATTCAGCGACATTGAGATAAATCTCTAAAATACGGCGTTTGGAGAGGGTCTTTTCGATACGCCATGTGATGATGGCCTCTTTGATTTTTCGCACCGGATTTTTACTCGGTGAGAGGTAGAGATTTTTCGAGAGTTGCTGGCTGATGGTGCTTCCGCCTGCTAATGTTTTTTTCTTGATACTGCGCTCGATGGCATTTTCCATCCCTTTGACATCAAATCCATCGTGTTTCCAAAACCCGTCGTCTTCACCGATAAGGACTGCTTTGATAATATTGGGGGAGATTTTATCCATACTGACCCATTGTTGGGTGAGGTGCATGTCACGGTTTTCATCTGCCCATTGATCTTCTCGATATTCCATAAACGCAGTGGGTACAGGGCGAACTTTTTTTAGATCGTCGATATTAGGATAGATGAAGTAACGCCCGATGTCGAGTGCTCCCAGTACTAAAAGAGCGAGGATAATTTTCCAAAATAACTTCATTTTATTTCCAGTTTGGGCAAGTGCCATTGTTTGGTATAGGCCAAGAGGCGTAAGGTGATGGCAAGGGTTGCGATAAGTGCCACGCTAAGTGTGTTGACATTCCATAGCGCATTGGAGATGATGAGCAAGAGGGCGACAATAAGGGCGATAGAGCCATAAAAATCACTGATGAGGACGGAGGGGACTTGATTAATCATCGTGTCACGCAATACGCCTCCCCCGATAGCGGTTAAAAAGCTCAGTATTATGACCCCAAAAAAGTTAAAATGGGCGTCAATGGCGAGCAATGCCCCGGTGATACTAAATGCGACAAGACCGATAGTATCGGAGATGACAAAAAGCCATTGGCGTTCAAGCTCTTCCCGTAGATTATTGCGAAACATAAAGGCAATGGTAATGGTGGCAAAGACGGTGATGGCAGGATAATACTCATTAAAGGCAAAAGGGGTACGATCCAAAATAACATCCCGAACGACTCCGCCGCCAAGAGCGGTGATGGATGCCGAGATGATAAGTCCTAACAAATCAAGTTTATGACGCACCCCGATTAAAAAACCGCTCAAAGCAAACGCAATGATTCCGAGAATATCAGCGACGACAACGAGATTAAATTCAAACATCAGGACGCGCGGTAGTTTTCTTTGAAGCTTACGTATCGGCGTGCTGAGGCGTAGAGTTCGGCAACTTCTTCGTCTGTTAGTTCTCTCACCACTTTCGCAGGGCTTCCCATGATGAGTGAGCGTGGAGGGAAGATTTTGTTTTTAGTGACCAATGCACCTGCACCGACGATAGACTCTTTGCCAATCACCGCTCCATCAAGGATGGTAGCGCTCATTCCGATGAGACAGGCATCTTCGATGGTACAGCCATGGAGCATAACGCGATGACCCACGGTGACATCATTACCGATGATGGTGGGATGACCATCACTCATGTCATCACGTTTGTGATGGGTGACGTGAACCATACTCAAATCTTGGATATTACTACGATCCCCGATTTTGATATAGTGGACATCCCCGCGTACAACGCACCCAAACCAAATGCTCACATCCTCACCCATCTCAACTCGACCGATAACATCAGCAGAGGGGGCAATCCAAACGCGCTCGTTTAGGGTTGGAGTGTAGTTGAGGTAATTTCCGATCATTGATGTTCCTTGGGTTAACTTTCCTTAAACAAGCGCGACGAGAGTTGCTGCATGTAGTTGGGAGATTGTTTTTTGGCGGAATTATATACTTTATTGGTTGTGGTTTCAACAATTTGATGAGAGTTGATGACACTGCTGCTTTCATGCGCAATTTTGACATAGGTTCCATCGCTTTGAAGTTCATGCGCCAAAACATTATCAGAAATTTGTAATTGTAAAATTTGGATAAGTTTACCCGAAGCTTCTTCACCCGCTATTGGGGTCAGAAGTTCAATTCGGCGCAGCAGATTACGAGGCATCCAATCCGCACTGGAGATATACGTCTGAGGGGCAGAGTGTTTAAAGTAAAAAATTCGGGCATGCTCAAGGTATTTTCCGATGATGGAGATAACTCGAATATTCTCACTGACACCGGGAACACCGGGGCGTAAACAGCATACTCCTCGGATAATGAGCTGAATCTTAACCCCTGCGATAGAGGCTTTATAGAGTGCTTTTATGATGTCATCATCGACGAGAGCATTCATTTTGGCGATAATCACCCCCTCACTTCCCATACGGGTTTCGTTGTGGATGAGAGAGAGAATTTTGGGTTTAATCTGCGTCGGAGCCATGTAAAGCTCGTTGAGTTTCCCTTTTTTGCTAAAGCCCGTGAGGAAGTGAAAAAAGCGGGTCATGTCATTAGTGATGGCATCGTTGGAGGTCATATAGCTGATGTCGGTGTAGATGGTTGCTGTGGAGGGATTATAGTTTCCAGTTCCAATATGGGCATATTGTTTGAGTTTTCCATCGACACGACGGGTGATGAGAGCGGCTTTGGCATGAACTTTAAACCCTGAAATACCATAGATAACATGGGCTCCTGCATTTTCGAGCGCTTTTGCCCAGATGAGGTTGTTCTCTTCGTCAAATCGGGCTTTGAGTTCCACCATAACAGTCACTTGTTTACCCGATTCGGCTGCTGAAATGAGGGATTGAACGATAACGGACTTGGAGCCTGAGCGATAGAGCGTCATCCGAATGGAGACAACATCGGGATCTTTTGCCGCCGTTTCAATGAGACGAACTACCGGTTCAAAACTCTCAACGGGGTGAAAGATAACCAAATCTTGCTTGTCAAGAATAGAGTATAAGTTCTCGTCTGAATTGAGTGGCGGAAGATTGCGAGGTTTGAAACTAGGGCTTGTAAGATGGGCAAAATCTTTGTTACCTACCACTTGCCACAGTGCTCCGAGATTCAGATAGGTTTGAAAACGGTAGATGTCATCTTTGAAAACATTGGCATGGCGGTTAAAGAAGTTGAGCAGGTCATCATCGGCGTGATTACTCAGTTCCAGTCGAACCAATTCCCCTTTTTTACGAAGCTTCAGCCCCTCTTCAAGCATCTCCATAAAATCATCTGCTTCCTCTTCTTCGATGGCGATGTCGGCATTACGGGTAACACGAAATGCGGAGAATTTGATGAGCTCATACCCGGGGAAAAGATCATCGATGTGCTCGGCGACAATGCTGCCGATGGGGATGTAGATACGGTTGTCTATATCGACAAATCGAGGTAGTACACGTGGGACACGAATAATCCCATAGCGTTCGATGTTTTCATCGTCTTTGTCTCGAAGTTTGACGATCAGTCCAAAACTCAGATTGTTGAGATGAGGGAAAGGGTGTGTAGCATCGACGGCGATAGGGACAATAACAGGATAGATATTTTCAAAAAAGTAACGATCCAAAATCTGTCGCTGAGGTGCTGTAACTTCTTTGTACGATTTAAAAAAAATCCCCTCTTTTTCCAACGAGTGCATAATTCCTAGTAAACACCCCTCGACCGCTTGTTGCTCAGTATGGAGATAGGTACGGATTTCACGCAGCTGATGAAGAGGGGTAAAGCGATCTGCACCGGAGACATTAACCCCTGCACTAAAGAGCTTTTTCAAGCCTGCAACACGAATCATATAAAATTCATCAAGATTGGTTCCGTAAATAGCAAGAAATTTTAATCGTTCGAGTAAAGGGAGTGATTCATCTTGTGCTTGCCCTAAAACACGGGTATTAAACTGGAGCCATGAGAGTTCACGGTTGATATAAAGAGCTGGATCTTTTAAATTACTGTGCATGATGGATACCTATTATTATGTTGTTGCGATTATAGTATACTTTGATTACAAAAAGGAGTTCTATGAGTGTATTTGCCATTATTATGTTGGGAGCGACAGGATTTTTTGCCTATCAAATTTATCGCCATGTCCAAACATTGGAAGATCCTGTGGAAAAAAATGAAGAGTCCGCCCCCATTTCTAGCGGGGTTGTTTTGATAAATAACTCAACTGCTTTTATTGAGGAGGCAGATGAAGCCTATGGTGAGGGAGATTTAGAGCGGGCACTGGATAAACTAAATCGTGCTAATGCCATCTCTCCCAATAACACCGAAATTCTTAACAAACTTGCCTTTATTCACGGGAAAATGGGAAATACGCAAGAAGCCATTGACGTATACACCCACTCGATTGAACTGGATGCGACAGACGATTTAACCCACAATGCCATTGCCTCGATGTACAAAGCGCAAGGGTCACTTCTTCTTGCACAAGAACATTATGAAAAAGCTCTTGCCATTGATACAAAATACGCGGTAACTTACTACAATTATGGGAATCTTTTCAGTGATAAGGGAGACCTTGATAAAGCTGCCCAGATGTATTCAAAAGCACTTGCTTTACAAGAAGACTTTGTTGAAGCACGTGAAGCGCTGGAACAATTAAAGGACGTTAAGTGAATCAAAATCAAGCCCGTTTAGCGGTACTGATTGATGCGGACAACTCTCAGCCCTCCATCATTGCAGGGTTACTCGATGAAATCGCAGGGCATGGAGTAGCGAGTGTCAAGCGGATTTACGGGGATTGGACGGACGTAAAGCTCAAAGGATGGAAAAATGTATTGCTCGAACACGGACTTCATCCGATGCAGCAATTCGCTTACACGACAGGGAAGAATGCAACCGACAGTGCTATGATTATTGACGCGATGGATTTGCTCTATACGAAAAACTTTGATGGTTTTTGCATTGTTTCCAGTGACAGCGACTTTACCCGACTTGCGAGCCGTATTCGGGAATCGGGAGTTCAAGTTTTTGGATTTGGAGAGCAAAAAACACCCAAATCGTTTATCGGTGCATGTGACAAATTTATCTATACCGAAAATCTTCGCCGCTCCATTACGACACCTGCAATTGCATCACCAAAAATCAAACATGATGAAAAAGCTCTATTAGAATTGGTACGAAATGCCGTGGAAGACACGACAAACGAAGCAGGGTGGTCGTATATGGGGGCTATCGGTCAAAATTTGATTAACAAATCCCCTGAATTCGACCCGCGTAGTTTTGGATACAAAAAACTGGTCGATTTGATCGAAGGGTTGGGAGAATTTGAGTTCAAATATTCTGATCCCCTCTCAGGTTCTCAATCGATTCACGTGAGAGTAAAGCGCAAAAAAAGGAGTTATGAGAAATGACGGTACGAGACATTTACACCTTTTTAGATGAACTTTCCCCCTTTGCCCTTCAGGAGAGTTGGGATAATTCGGGACTCTTAGTTGGTGATTTTACCCAAGAAATCTCTACGGTAGTCCTGTCGATTGATATGGATGAATCATTATTGGAATCCATTCCTGATAATGCATTGCTCATTACTCATCACCCCATTATATTTGGAGGGCTCAAACAGTTACAATTTAACCAATATCCTGCCAAACTTCTCGCTCCGATGATTCGTAAAAATATCTCGAACATAGCCATGCACACAAATTTCGATCAAACTCATCTAAACGAATACGTTGCGACAAAAGTATTAGGGTATGAAATCATTGCCAAAGAGGGATTTGTCGCCTATTTGGGAGTGGATGAACCGTTTGAACTTTTTGCCGCTAAAATTAAAAAAGCGATGGGACTTGACCATATCCGAAGCGTACAGTGTCATGATCATATCCGTTCGTGTGCTTTGGTAACCGGTTCAGGTGCATCTTTAATGCGAAATATCCAAGCAGATTGTTTTTTAACCGGAGACATTAAATACCACGATGCGATGGAAGCAAAAGCCCTTGGATTGTCGATGATGGACATCGGTCATTATGAAAGTGAGTGCTATTTTGGAGAGATATTGGCAACACACTTGGAAAAATTAGGTTTGAGTGTTATAATTTCACCATCAAAAAACCCATTCTCTTACCATTGAGATGAAGCACCCCCAAAAAGGCACATTATGAACAAACATTTAGAGCAGCTCATCGACTTGTCGTTGATTGACAAAGAGATCGATGCGTTCGAGCCACAAATTGACGAAGCAAACCTTCAGTACGACGCTCTTTTAGCCACAAAAACAGCTTTAGTAAGTGAGATTTCAACCCTCTCTGGTGAGATCAAAGATGAGCAAGTTAAGAAGCAAAAAAATGAGCTTCACCTTGCAGAACTTTCTGCAAAATTAGAAGATAACAGCAAGAAAAGTGCTGAAATTAAAACTGAACGTGAGATGAAATCACTTCAGCTTGAAGAAGAAATTGCAAAAGAGCAAGTTAATTTTGCCAATGAAGAGATTGGACGTTTGGAAAAACTTATCGATCACAAAAAAGCAAAAATCGAAGAGCTAGAGACAAAAGCATCCGAAGTAGAAGGGAAACTTTCAGGGGTAAAAGCCGATGTCGATGTCAAATTAGCACGTATCGATGAAGAGCGCAAAGTCATATTCGCCAAAAAAGAGATTCTTGTAGGTGCAATGAACCAAAAAGGGCTCTCTTTTTATCAAAAAATCCGTCGTTGGGCGAAAAATACGACAGCAGTACCAGTTCGTAATCAAGCGTGTATGGGATGTTACATGGCATTGAGTGACAAAGTGTATTCAGAAGTCATCAAAGGTGAAGAGATTACAATGTGCCCTCATTGTGGACGTCTTTTGTATCTTGAGCCTGTCACCGAAGAGATGGGTGCGTAAATTTTTTCGTGAAGGTGTTTGACCTTTTTTACACCTTCCTAGCCACCGTTCTTTTTATGGTGGCGCTCCCCTTTATCATTTTTCTATCCTTTAAAAAAAAATATCGTTCTTCAATTCCCTCTCGTTTTTTTCTCTATAACAATCGCCCCTTTAAAGAGCATGATATTTGGTTTCATGTCTGCTCTTTAGGAGAAGCCAAAGCAATTTCCCCGATAGTAGAGCGCCTAAAAGGGCTTAAAATCGCCATCAGTGTCATTACCCATACGGGATATGAGGCAGCATCCAAATACACCGCAGCGGTACGTTATCTCCCTTTTGAGCCATGGTTATGGTTTTGGATTCGCCGCCCCAAAACTGTTGTCGTCTTAGAAGCAGAGTTTTGGTATCTTTTATTTAGCATTGCTACGTTGCGCGGTGCGCGGGTGATTGCCCTGAATGCACGCATCAGTGATCGAAGTTTTCCGAAATATTATAAGATGAAATGGTTTTATGCGAGACTTTTTGAGAAGTGTGATTTGATTCTGTGCCAAAGCCGTGAGGATATGGCGCGTTTTATTGCCCTTGGCGCACATAATGTTGAGGTGGTCGGAAACATCAAGCTGGCACAAAAGATTGAAACGACTAAAGCATATTCCAAGCCCGATGGATTATTGATTGTTGCGGGAAGCACCCATGAAGGAGAAGAAGAGGGAATCTTGCGAGGATTTATGGAGTATCGTGCACATAATCCTTATGCAAAGTTACTCGTTGTTCCCCGTCACCCTGAGCGCTTTGCCAAAGTAGCCCAACTCATTGAACGTACTGCACTAGATAATAGTTTTTCACGCTGGAGCCAGACCCAAACGATGGATACAGATATTACCCTCATCGATGCCATGGGAGAACTCAATAACCTCTACGCCATCAGTGACATAGCGATTTTGGGAGGAGCCTTTGCCTCTATAGGTGGACACAACCCCCTCGAACCCGCCCACTTTGGATGCAAGATTATTACGGGTAAGCAGATATTTTTACAGCGAGAACTCTTTAAGTACGTTTCACACGTTCAGTTTGTAGAACTTGATGGAATTGCTGAAGCCCTGCATATTGCCGAAACATTACCGCCATCGCAGGTGAATGCAACCATTGATTTGGATAGGGTAATGGAGTGCTTGGAAAAAAAGGTATAATGACATCATGGGAAAATTAGACGAAATTAAAGGTGAAGTAGATTGGTTAGGCAGATGGCTTAATGTATTGATTATTACTAACTTTGCACTTGTTGGGTGGTCAGCACTAAATTATGAGACGCAGAAGCCTATACTAATTTATTTTACGGTTACTGCAATCGTTATTTTGACGATTATCATTGCAATGATTAATCGCTCAGCAATGAAAAAAATTCGACAAATGAAGGATTTAAAATGATAGATACTGAATTATTATTAATAGGAGCATTCTGCTTTTTCATCGGTGTTCTTGCGTATAGCGGTTGGCAAGCTACTCATATATCAGACTAAATTTTACTTTCTCGTCATTCCCGTGAAGACGGGAATCCAACTTTATTATATTTCTTCCTCATCTTGAATAAAATTATTTACTTAATCTCGCCGTCATTGACTATCTTAGTTGAAGCCCAATAACGCTATAATTCCAAAAATAAACGGATTGAAAATCAACCTGAGGACGATAAAATGGAAAAACCAAAAGCATACAAGCTCTTAGCAGCACAAGAGGGAATTAGTAATTCCGAAGCAAAATCGCTGATTGACCGTGGATTGGTCTATGTGGGCAATTCCAAGGTGTTGATTGCACGGGGTGAAATCAGTGCTAAAACCAGTTTTATCGTTCAAAAGGTAGAAAAAGCTCACCCGATATACGAAGATGACAACCTGATAGTCATTGATAAGCCTGCCTTTGTCAACTCTGATGAGATTGAGAGACAGTTTAAAGGTTCGCAATTGCTTCACCGACTTGACCGCGAGACAAGCGGTGTGTTGATGTTGGTCAAAAATGAAGAGTATCGTCTCAAAGCCATTGGCGAGTTTAAAAAAGACAATGTTTATAAAGAGTACGTTGCGTGGGTAGATGGAATCATAAGTGAGCCATTTGTTATCGATCAGCCTCTTATCACTGAGAAAAAAGGGAACAAGGCATATACGAAAGTAGCCAAAAACGGCAAGCCCGCCATTACCGAAGTAACCCCGCTAGAAGTATCAGGGAAAAAGACGAAAGTTCAGCTGATTATTCATCATGGGCGCACTCACCAAATTCGTGCGCACATGAAATATGCCCTTCATCCGATAGTAGGCGATGAGAGCTACGGCGGGCGACAGGCGAAGCGGGTCATGTTACACGCTAAAAAAGTAACCATTTTAGGGCTAACCTTTATAGCGTCTGAACCTAAAATATTTGGACATTTCGGCAGTTAAAAAAGCGTAATTCTCCTCTCGTCATTCCGTGCTACGACACGGAATCCAGCACTGTATTTATAGAAGATGGATCCCGTATCAAGTACGGGATGACGGCATATTAAAAGATGTATTAAAGTATTTTTTAGATACAATGCGAAACTTTTTATACCCTGTAACCGTACTATTTAGGAGTTCAAGTGTTTGATACACTCACAGAATCATTTACATCCGCCATACGCAAGATTCGTTTTCACGACGATGAAAAAGCACTTACCAAGGCATTGGGCGAGCTTAAAAAAGCGTTATTAAAAGCAGATGTTCATCACAAAGTGGTGAAAGATCTTATTGATTCGGTTGAACTTCAAGTAAAACAAAACGGTATCGGCAAAGACCAATTTCTGGATGCGCTTCGCAGTTCATTGTATGAGCTTTTGAAGGTCAAGGGAAATTCGGGCTTTGTGTATGCACCGCAATCACCTACGGTTATTTTGATGACCGGATTGCAAGGTTCAGGGAAAACTACCACCACGGGTAAGCTTGCAAACTACCTTAAAATTCGTCAGAAAAAACGTGTTTTGGTCGTTGCAGCAGACTTACAGCGTCTTGCGGCAGTGGAGCAGCTTCGTCAAGTGTGTGCCGGTATTGAGGTTGAGCTTTACAGCGACGAAACAACTAAAAGTCCGTCTGAAGTAGTCAAAGGGGCGCTTGCGTACGCGCAAAAACTTCTCGTTGATGTTGTGTTAATTGATACGGCAGGACGTTTGGCGATAGATGATGCCCTTATGGATGAGCTAGCTGAGGTCAAGCGTGCTGCAAATCCTCATGAAATTTTCTACGTTGCCGATTCGTTAGCAGGTCAAGATGCGGTGCGTACTGCGGATTTGTTTAACCAAAAAATCGGTATTGATGGTGTCATCCTTACCAAATACGATGGGGATTCCAAGGGCGGTGTTGCACTAGGGATTGCTTCTCAGATTCAAGTACCGTTGCGCTTTATCGGTGCGGGTGAGAAGATGGAAGATTTGGAAATCTTCTTGCCCGAGCGTATCGTCAACCGTCTTATGGGTCTTGGGGATATTGAAGGGCTTGCGGAAAAAACGGCCTCGATCATCGATGAGAAAAAAGCAAAACTGCTCACCAAGAAAATTAAAAAAGGGGAGTTCAATTTTAATGACTTCCTAGAGCAGATGGAAAGCCTCAAAAAAATGGGGAGCATGAAATCCATCATGGGGATGATTCCAGGGATGGGTGGAATGGCTTCCGCGCTCAAAGATTTTGATTTGGAAAACTCAGGTGAATTGAAACGGATTAAAGCGTTGGTTTCCTCTATGACGATGAAAGAACGTGAAGATCCGGAGTTGCTTAACAACAGCCGAAAAACACGTTTGGCAATGGGGTGTGGTCTAAATATCGTAGATGTTAACCGTATCCTGAAGCAGTTTAAAAATGCTTCAAAAATGGCAAAGCGTTTTTCAGGTAAAAAAGGGATGCAAGATCTCCAAAATATGATGGGGCAAATGCAAGGGTCTAAAATTCCACGCTAAGTGGAACGTTAAGCAGGAGATTTTTTTAAATCTCTGACTTAGCGTTCTAGTCATTTTGTGGTTTCTTTTTGCTTTTATGGGCAAAACACTCTTCAAAGTAACTGTGCGCAAAAATATTATTTAAAAGGATCTAAAATGGCAACAGTCATTCGTCTAACCCGTATGGGTCGTAAAAAACAACCTTTCTACCGTATCGCAGTAACAGACAGCCGTAAGCGTCGTGATGGTGGTTGGATTGAATTGATCGGTTATTATAACCCAATGACAGACCATATTACGGTTAAAGTAGACGAAGAGCGTCTTACGTATTGGATGAGCGTTGGTGCTCAAATGTCAGATCGCGTTAAAAAAATTACAGGTAAATAAATATGATTGCTGACTTCGTCGCTGGTTTTGCCAAGCTAGTTGCCACCTATCCTGAGGATGTTCGAGTGGAATTTTACGAGCGCGATGAAGTAACAGAAATTTTATTGTACGCTAATCAAGCCGATGTAGGTAAGCTCATCGGTAAAGAGGGAAAGATGATCGGTGCGATCAAAACTGTCATTTCTGGTTGTAAAGCCAAAGATGGAAAGAGTTATCGTATCAATGTCGAACCGCTTTCGTAATTCTCCGAATTCTGATCTTCTTCATGTCGCCACCTTGGGTCGTGTTGTCGGTCTGAAGGGTGATATAAAACTCAACCTCCATACCGATTTTCCGGAGCAATTTGCCAGAGGTGCAACCTTTGATTTAGAAAACGGTAAAACCATAACTCTCCAAAATTATAACCCTGATAGAGAGCTCGCACATATTGTGGGATACGATGTGCCTGAAACGGCAAAAGTGCTCACCAATGCAAAACTCTTTACCACGCACGAAGCAACGCGTAATCGTTGTAAGCTTGCTGAGGGGGAATTTTTTTGGTTTGATTTACCGGGGCTTAATGTCTTTGAGGGTGAAAAACTTTTGGGAACAGTTGTGGAAGTTGAGCGTATCGGGCCACAGGATTATCTGTTTATTAAGACGGATAATGCTTTGGTATTGCAAGAACTTCCTGCAGCGTTTCTAATCCCTTATATTGACCGTTTTGTTCTCAATATTGATTTGGAAACGAAAAAAATCAGCGTGGATGGTGGCATCGACTTACTTGAGGCATCGTAATGCGATTCACGTACGTTACCTTGTTTGCCAACTTGATAGAAGGGTATTTTCAAGATTCTATTTTGAAGCGCGCCATTGAATCAGGGAAATTTGAGGTTGCGTATCTCAATCCTAGAGATTACAGTGCATCAAAACACTCTAAAGTCGATGATACGGCAGTAGGGGGAGGTGCTGGGATGGTTATGACCCCTCAGCCTCTTTTTGACGCGCTCAATACGTTGGAAGATGATGCTTATATCATTTTTGCCGCACCCGTAGGAAAACAATTTACCCAAAATGATGCCAAGCGTCTTGCTTTAAAAGAACATATTGTTTTTGTAAGCGGACGGTATGAAGGGATTGATGAGCGGGTGATTGAAACGTTCGCGGATGAAGTGTTTAGCATCGGTGATTATGTCCTCACCGGAGGAGAACTTCCATCGCTTGTTATGAGTGATGCCATTGTTAGAAATATTGATGGCGTTCTTGGAAATAGTGAATCACTTGAATATGAGAGCTTTGAAACGCCACTTTTAGAAGCACCTTCTTTTGGAAAACCACCTATTTACGAGAAAATGGGTGTTCCATCAGAATATTTAAAGGGAAATCACAGTAAAATTCTAGCACTAAAATTAGCTTTGTCTGAATGTAAAACAAAATATTTCAGACCTCAACAGCTACTAAAGCATAAAATAAGGACTTCTTATGAAAAATAAATACATTGCTAGCTTCGAGCAAGCACAAATCGCTGGGAAAGATATTCCTTTATTTCGTGCAGGCGATACGCTTCGTCTTGCTGTTAGTATTACAGAGGGTGAAAAAACTCGTGTACAAAGTTATGAGGGTGTATGTATCTCTATTCGTGGAGAAGGCACTGGCCGTACTATCACAGTTCGTAAAATCGGAGCTAACGCTATCGGTATCGAGCGTGTATTCCCAATCTACAGCGATAGCTTAGAGAAAATCGAAGTACTTCGCCGTGGTCGTGTTCGTCGTGCGAAATTGTTCTATCTTCGTGACCTTGCTGGTAAAAAAGCACGTATCAAAGAAATTCGTCGCGCTAAATAATTCTTCACACTACTCTTTGGAGTGGTGTAACCTTCTCTTTCTCACATTTTAAATCTGTTAGTTTACTCTTGTTTTATTTTCCATGCCACTCTATTATTCTCCTTTTAGGGCCCGTTCCATATCCCGTTTAAGACTTTTCTCTTTTAAGTCATCTCGTTTATCATAAAGTTTTTTCCCTTTAGCAATGGCGACTTGCATTTTGAAAATATTACGATCATTAAGATAAAGGCTCAGGGGGATAAGGGTAAATCCCTCCTTTTCAACTGCTTTGAACATCTTGTCAATTTGTTTTTTATGCAGCAGTAGTTTTCGACTTCCCCGTTCTTCGTGCGCATAAAAATGGTGCGTTGTGGCGAGAATGCCAATGTGAACATTAAATAAAAAGGCTTCCCCTCGGACGATTTTGATAAAACCTTCTTTGAGGTTGACCCGTCCTGCACGTAAGGCTTTAACTTCAGAGCCGTGAAGGACAAGACCTGCTTCGAACTTCTCTTCGATGTGGTAGTCAAAAAAGGCTTTTTTGTTGGTGGCTATATTTTCGCCCATTATACTTTTTCCTTTGCTCTAAAAAAACTGCTACCGCTGCCGCTGAAAAACCATCCCTCTTTTTCGTTGAGTTCACAATAGCATCCAAGTGCAGCTTTGTAGAGGTCATTAGCTTCTTTGGGCTCCATGGTTGTTAAAATATCTCGTGACGGTGTTGCTTCGAGGGTTGATGCTTCTGCTGTGCTTATGGGTGCATAGAGTGACTCACGATAGTAGCGATAGACGGCAGGGGTACTGATTTGGATAGACGGGGTAATTGTTTCAAAATCAATAAGTTTCTCGTTGTACGGTTTGACAATTTCTCCAATTCCGCTGACGTTGGCACTTTCATAGCCATATACGAAAAAGGGGACATCGGCACCCACGGATGAGCCGATTTCAGAGAGTTCTTCGATGCTTAACCCAAGATGGAGGGTGTCGTTGCACAGATGAAGATAGGTGGCGGCATCGGAACTTCCTCCGCCTAAACCCGCACACGAAGGGATTTGTTTATCGACACATACGGCATTCTCTTCCATTAGCGTTGATAGTGCATTGGAGCGTGTATAGGCGAGAAGGTGCTTGTAGGCTTTGTAAATAGTGTTAGAGTGTATCTCACAGTCAAAATTTCCACGAATTTCAAATTCAGGAGTTGATTTTGGCTCGAACCACAGGGTGTCAAAAAGTGAAGAGACCCGCATAAATCGAGAGGTGATGGTGTGGTAGTCTCCTCGCATTCCTGTGACTTTTAGAAAAATATTGACCTTCGCAAAGGCTTTGTAATGTTTCATAGTTTGAATTTTTGGGCAAGTTGATGCAAGAGGGATTCGTCATGTTCAGCAGAAGCTTCTTTGTTGGAATCTTCTACGGCACGGATAAGTTCACTGCGAAGAATACGAATATTACTGGGTGCATCAATGCCGAGTTTAACGACCCCTTTGTCGATAGCGACCACCTTGAGCGTTATTGAATCCCCAATAAGGATGGATTCATCGAGTTTGCGTGAGAGTATTAGCATGCCTCAACCTTATTGAGAATATAGTGAACTTTATCATCGGCAATCTCGATAATGGAGATTGTTTCGTCATTATCAATCCAGTAGGTGCCATTGCTCTCGTTATCAAAAAGAGTACGATCTAACGGTTGACCTAAAAGAATGGTTTCTTTAGTGCCATTATACCTATTTTTGGGGATGCCAAGTCCAGTTTTGATGTCGATTGCTTTTTCATTATCGAATACGAACTGTCCTTCACTCAGACGTTCTAATGCGCTAAGTGAACCTGAACATCCCAGCGCATCTGCAATCATTTCACCCAGTGAGCGAATATAGCTCCCCTCAGAAACGCTTGCTTCAAACGTGACAAAGGGGTGGCAATAGTGGAGCATTTTTATTTCATGAATGGTAGACGTGATGGTTTTGAGCTCTACTTCGATACCTGCGCGGGCAAATTCGTAGGCACGTTTTCCATTGAGTCGTTTTGCGCTAAATTTAGGGGGGAGGTATGTGAGTTCTCCTTGAAGTGAGGAAATAACGGCTTCTATTTTTTCAACAGGAAAAGCCTTGAGAGTCTCTATCTCTTCTACCCCTTCAATATCAAGGGTTGGAGAATACGCACCCAGCCACAGTGTTGCACGATAACGTTTGGGAATTTTATTTAAAAAACGAAAGAGACGACCGTGATTGCCAAAAGCGACAATTAAAACTCCTTTGGCAAAAGGGTCAAGGGTTCCTGAAAAGCCTGCTTTTTTGACTCCATACCGACGTTTTATCCGCCCTAAAAAATGGTTAGAACTTATCCCTGCGGGCTTATAGGCTACAAAAAGACGATTCAATTATAACTTCTCCACAAAGGAGGCGAGAATATCACGTTTATTACCACCAAAGTTGATGAGAAGTTTAAACTCACGTCCTGACTTGCTTACACCCTCGACCCGTCCGGCACCGAATATTTTGTGACGCACTAAATCCCCTTTTTTATAGGCGGTATTTTTCTCCAAAATTAAAGAGCCCTCGCATAAGCCCGCTTCATTGATAAAGCGGCTTTTTTGTAACTCCGTACGACGACCTTTGTAAAAACGGCTGTTGACACTCGATAAGGTGAGATTGCTTTTGGCACGAGTAAAGGCAACGTATCCAAGGCGACGCTCCTCTTCCAAATCACTTCCATCCCCGATGAGGGGTAAAAATCCCTCTTCCATTCCGATGACAAAAAGGTGCTCAAATTCTAACCCTTTGGAAGCGTGGATGCTCATAATGTAGATGCTTTCCCCTTCGACCTGATCTTGATCGCTTTGAAGGGTGATGTCGTTGAGAAATTCAGCAAGAGAGGCTTCTGGATTTTGTTTGACATAATCACGAAACAGTCCATAAAATTCATCCACATTCGAGATTTTATCGGCTTCATCGGGAAGCCCTTTTAGGGTTTCTTTGATTTTAAAGCGATTTTCAAGCTGATCGATAAATTGGTAAATAGCTTCCTCGGCAATATCGCGCAATTCGACGATTTCACGGATAAAACTGCGCAATTCCCCGACACTTTTTTTACGTGCTAACCCTTCGAGCTCGGCATCGGATAAGGTATCAATAAATTCAAACATCGATTTGCCGGCAGCCATTGCGGAGAGTTCGAGTTTTTCGATGGTTGCTTTTCCAAGACCACGTTTGGGTTTGTTGATAATGCGTTTGAGGGAAAAGTTATCATGAACATTGGTAATAACACGCAAATAGCTGATGAGATCTTTGACTTCGGCACGGTCGTAAAAGCGCAACCCTCCTACAAGTTTATAGGCAACTCCGGCGCGGTTTAGCCCCTCTTCAAGGGAACGGCTAAGGGCATTGATTCGGTACAGTACCGCGATTTCATTGGCGCGAACACCGCTATCTAAAAGGCGACGAATTTCTTTTGCCACCTTTTGAGACTCTTCACTCTCATCGTGTGCGCTGAGGACTTTGACCTCCTCTCCACCTGTTTTAGTGGCAATGAGGGTTTTTCCTAATCGTGAACGGTTATGTTCAATAAGGGAATTGGCAACGGTGAGAATGGCTTGCGTGGAGCGGTAGTTGTGTTCGAGTTTGACGATGGTAGTATTGGGGAAATCTTGGTCGAATTCCAAAATATTGCGCACGTGTGCTCCGCGCCATCCGTAGATGCTTTGATCATCATCACCCACGACACAGAGGTTATTATGGGTAGAACAGAGTTTTTGTAGCAACCGCAGTTGTAGTTCATTGGTATCTTGGTACTCATCAATCATAATGTAGCGGTATTTTTCACTGGTTTGAGTACAAAGTTCATCGTTTTCATCGAGCAGTTTATAGGTAAGGCAGAGAAGATCATCAAAGTCCACCAAATTGTTATCCAACAAATACGCTTGGTACTCTTCGTAAATTTTAGCAATATGTTTGTAGTTGGTAAGTTCAGCTTGTGCGTAGGCTTCGGCAGGATCGATCAGAGAGTTTTTGTAACGAGAAATTTCACTGGCAACAAGGACTGTGGGTAAATCGGCATTGATTTTTTTGAGAATCTTTTTTTTGTCGTCACTGTCAATCACGACAAACGTATTGCTCCGTCCCAGTAGATGAATGTGAAATTTTAAAAATAATAAACCAAACTTATGAAACGTACACAGCAGCGGCGGATAGCTGTTTTGTGAGATGAGCCCCATGGCACGTTCGCGCATCTCTTTGGCAGCTTTGTTGGTGAACGTCAGAGTGAGGGTTTGGCTGGAGGGAACACCGACAGAGTCGAGAAGATAGGCGAGACGCGAGGTAATGGTTTTGGTTTTTCCGCTTCCTGCTCCTGCTAGGATGAGTAACGGACCATCAATCGTCTCAACCGCCGATCGTTGAGCATCGTTGAGAGTATCAAAAATTTTATCCATATCCGCGCGTGCCTTCTATTGCATTAGATGTTTTATTATAGCTCAATTTCGTGCGAAGTGTGAAAAAATAGTAACATCTTGCAAAGGTCATAATTATAGGTTATAATACGTGCATAGATTTTACTTATAGGAATTATTATGTTAAAAGACTTTGCGAAACTCTTGACTTTCTTGACGGTAGTTAAAGAAAAAAGCTTTTCAAAAGCATCTGCAAAACTTGGGATTTCACAGCCTGCGGTAACGCAGCAGATTAAATTTATTGAAGATTACCTTGATACGCGTGTTGTTGAACGAAAAAAAAATGGGATTAAGCTCACAAAAGAGGGTGAAGATTTGTATCGTATTGCGACAAAACTCGAAAAAGCCATTCTTAGCAGTGAAAAAGATTTATTAAAAATAATCAATAAAGAATTTACCTTTGTGGTTGGAGCATCATACGCTATTGGAAATTATGTTCTTCCAACATATCTTGCTGCGCTTAAAGATAAAATTAACAATGAAGTTCATGTTCGCGTTGCTTTTTCACAGGATATTATCGATCAGCTTGTAGATAAAAAAATTGATATTGCCCTTATTGAATCACCGATATTTCAAGATGGGATTATTTACCGTGAATGGGAAGAGGATGAATTGGTGATTTTTTCCAATCAGCCTATCCCTAAGCAGCTTCGTAAAGAAGACTTATATAAATTCGATTGGATTTGCCGTGATGAGAATTCTCACACACGCAAGTTGACTTCAGAAGTCTTTGAAGAGATAGGGGTTGAATGTTCTGGTTTCAGCGTGATCGGTGTAGTTGCAAGCTCAACCGCTATTAAAGAGACGATTATTCGTTCTCCTAAAAATGCCCAACGTCCTGTTGTCTCCGTAATCTCTCGTCACGTGATTCAAGATGAGGTAGAAGAGGGCAAGTTGTTCGAAGCACGGATTAAAAACTATAAAATCAAACGTAAATTTTACATCGCTTACAGTAAAGAGCGTAAGCATGATGCTTTTATTGATAATGTTGTTACGTACTTATTAGGACTAAAGCTTTAGTTGTATCCTTTAACTTTCTCTTCACGATAAGGCTCGTAGGGCTTGAAAGTATTTTCTTCCATTTGACCTTTATTAACCGAAACGATACTGTCTGAGATAGGATAATAAGGCTTGAAAACAATTTGTTCCAATGAGCCTTTATCATAATGAACGATATCTTCTGCATGTGCAGATGCGACAAATAAAAAGATAGTGGCGATTGTTTTTTTCATAATTTAACTCCCTGTTTTTGATTTAACGGAAGCATATCTTAAATAGGACAAAAATACTCTTGATTAAAATCAAGAAATAGGATAAAAATAGTCCTATTTATATTTTTTGATAATAAACATTCAACAAATATATAAAAATAGGTTATTTTTTTAGAAACTTCTGATTTTCAGGATTCGAGAGAAAGGCGCTCATAGAGTTTTGAACCCCTTCATTTTTTTCACTATTGGCAGGGGCTATTTGTTCATGCCCAAGGGCTAGATTGACAAATGCAGGGGTATCATCAATGATAACTTGTACAATAGAGAGAAGAGGGACGCTTACAAAGCTACCAATATTCTCTTGACCAAAGCCCGCTTCAAAAATCAAAACATCATTATCAATTCGGGCACTTTCAAAGGTGTATCCGGCAAGAAAAAAAAGGGTCATTGCTCTAAATTCATCTGCAAGATGTTTGGGAAGTAAAGGGTCGAACGTAACGGATTCAATTTTACATAAAATACCGAAATTTTGATCGTTTTCAAATAGATAGATGAGCATATCACGAACATGATTTTCCATCAGTCTGGCAAAGGAAGAGCTTTTAATAATATCGTATAGCATTTTAATGAACCTATTCTTTTGTGTTTAACCGATTATACCATTTTCCATCTCAATGAACCCTATCATCGCATTCATAAGGGCAATTTTCGGTGCCTTAAGTACATCAGAAACACTCAAACGTGCAGGAATTATTTTTCCTTCATCTATCAGTCGCAAGCGTGTTGTCCCCTCAAGAAGAGGTGTGTTGGGGGTGAGCCATTGATTGTCGATAAAAAGGGCAATATTGGCAACAGTGGTGTCGGTAAGACAGCCGTTTTTGACAATGAGTATGTCGTCACATCCATCGCGGGCATCAAAGAGTTTATCCAGTGAACTGCGATCGGAATATTTGGATGAATACTCTATGGTATTGTTCTGAATCAAACGAAGCGAGATGATTTTTTTGGGGATGTAGGGGTGATATTCAATACGGCATTGTAATTCATCATATAAAAAACGACATCGGTAAAGGGCATCATCCGGTGGATTAATGAGCTCTGAGAGGGTATAGGACGTACTACTATTAAATTTTTGTAACGTGATATCCAGCCGTCGTTGATGATAGGAGAGATGATGCGCAATTCCCTGATCGCACAAGATGGTCTCCAAAAATGATTTAGGCTTCAAACAGTGCTGTACTTAGATACCGTTCTGCGGTATCACAAAGGATAGTAACAACTATTTTGCCCTTATTTTCAAGGCGAGAAGCTATCTCAATGGCAGCGTAAACATTTGCACCCGCTGAGATACCCACGAGAATTCCCTCGTCACGTGCAAGTTTTTTGGCAGTAGCGATAGCATCATCATTACTAACCATAATCACTTCATTGTAGAGGATGGTATTAAGCACATCGGGGATAAAACCTGCTCCAATACCTTGAATTTTATGAGGTCCTGCTCTCCCTCCTGAGAGGACGCATGAGTCTTTTGGTTCTACAGCGATGATTTGAATATTGGGTAAAACAGCGCGTAATGCTTCTCCCGTCCCCGTAAGAGTCCCCCCAGTTCCTACTGCGGCTACAAAAATATCCACTTTGCTATCTGTGTCTCGTAAAATTTCTTGCGCAGTCGTTGTGCGATGAATCTGGGGATTGGCAGGATTAGAAAATTGCTGTAAAACAAGTGAGTTAGGGGTGTTTTGATGGAGAGTATCAGCTTCATCGATTGCCCCTTTCATCCCTTGGGAGGCAGGAGTTAAAACAAGATTGGCTCCGAGGGCATACAGTAAATTTCGTCGTTCGATACTCATGGATTCTGGCATAGTGAGGGTAAGATTGAGTCCCAAAGCGGCACAAATGGAAGCAAGTGCAATGCCGGTATTCCCGCTGGTTGGCTCTATAATCAAGGTTTCTTTGGTGATTTTCCCTTCATCCATAGCTGTTTTAATCATATTGAATCCAATACGATCTTTAACGGAACTGGTGGGATTCATAAATTCACATTTACCCAAGATGGTTGCACCTGAACTTTTAGAGGGAACATTGAGGTGGACAAGAGGGGTATTGCCGATAAGTTCGGTGATGTTGGCGGCGATATTCATGAATTCCCCAATTTTTTTCTTATTATAAACGAAATAAAGAAAAAAACAAAAGAATGAACAGGATTACATTGAGGTTTTATAGTTTAATATTTTGTTGGGTATAATTTTCTCATTAAAAATTCATTATTTGAGGTATCCGATGGAGCGCAAAAAGATCAATAAAATTTTGATTGCAAACCGTGGTGAGATTGCATTGCGCATTATTCGAGCGTGTAAAGAGCTTGGTAAAAAAAGTGTTGTTGTTTTTTCTGAAGTAGACGTAAACGGTGTCTGGGTACGCAAAGCGGATGAATGTTATCCGATTATGGGAGACCCGATCGCTGCATATTTGGACTATGAGCGTATTATTTCATTGGCTAAAAAAGCGGATTGTGATGCGATTCACCCGGGGTATGGTTTTCTCTCTGAAAGTGCTGAGTTTGCGCAAGCGTGTGCGGATAACGGATTGATTTTTATCGGACCAAAGCCTGAACATATTGCCCTTTTCGGCGATAAAATGGCATCTAAAGTAGCCATGCGCGAAGTAGGTGTTCCGATGCTTCCGGGTACGGATGAGCCGATTGATAACATCGATGATGCCCAAAAAATTGCAACAGAGATAGGTTTCCCTGTTATTATCAAAGCGGCTTTTGGCGGAGGCGGACGCGGTATGCGTATCGTTGAAAAAGCAGAAGATTTCAAAGAGATGTATGAGTCAGCAACCAATGAAGCATTACGATTTTTCAATCGCGGCGAAACATTTATTGAAAAATATCTTAAAAATCCTCGTCATATCGAGATTCAAATCGTTGCGGATAAATACGGCAATGTTGTCCACTTAGGCGACCGTGACTGTTCTATTCAGCGTCGTCACCAAAAAGTGATCGAAATCGCCCCTTCACCATTGCTTAATGAAGATACTCGCCGTGAGCTTTATCGTGTTTCAACCAAAGCAATGTTCAAGTTAGGCTATGAAAGTGTCGGGACAATCGAATATCTAGTCGATCAAGACGATAACTTTTATTTCATCGAAATGAATACGCGTGTGCAAGTTGAGCATCCAGTAACGGAAATTATTTCAGGAATTGATTTGATTCAACGAATGATTGAAATCTCTGAGGGCGATCCCTTGAAATTTTTGCAAGAAGAGATCAAGCTTCGAGGCTATGCAATTGAATTCCGTATCAATGCTGAAAATCCAAAGCTTGGATTTGTCCCATCACCGGGACTCATCACGAACTATTTAGCTCCGGGTGGTCCAGGTGTACGTTTGGACAGTATGGCGTATACCAACTATCAAATCCCGTCCAATTATGATTCGATGATTGGGAAGCTTATTGTTTCGGCATTGACATGGGAAGACGCTGTACGTAAAGCAAGACGTGCTCTTGATGAATTTATTATCGAGGGAATACCTACCAATATTTCTCTTCACCGTCAAATTGTCTGCGACCAAGATTTTATTGACGGAAAACTAGATACAGGTTATCTTGATACGAAGTTACAACATTTTAATCTCGATGCTATCCACAATATGGAAGATGAAGAGACAAAAATGAAACAAATTGAGCAAATCATTGCTGCGATTAATGCTAAAAATTTAACGGTACGACACTAATACACCACTCCACTTCCTCCGCCATTGGCGGAATGAAACACCATCGAATTATTTTTTCGTGCATAAAATCGGATTAAAAGATTTTGCAATGTTGGCTCGATAGAAGGTTGAAACCATCCATTATTGCTGGTGGCAATGAGGTAGCGAGCATCGGGTGTATACAGCTCTTCTCGTGTCGCTTCGTAGCAGATGGCATTGCGAAATTTTACCCCTTTGATAACAAAATCGGTTGGTTTATCCGCCGTTACAAAATCAGACCCTCCCCCAAAAATTTGACGATTAACCCACACTTTTAAAAATGACGGAAGAGGAATGTATTCCCCGAAAGGGACGAGAATCATTTTTTTGGCTACAGTGACTTTACCATGGTCAAAAAGATACGACACATTGTAGTTGAGGTTGTTTTCATCGTGCAGTGTTCCTGTGAGAATGGCAATAGAGTCAGATTTTTTTTGCAGTTCTTTCATTAACATCGGAGCATGATTCATGTAGAGGGTAAAGGCAGCTTCTGGGAGAACGACGAGATCGTATCCTTGTGCTATGGCTTTATCGATACTGGCTAGGTTGTTGTTGATGGTATCTTCGAGTATAAATGCTTGCCATTTTAAATCTTGCGGAATTGTAGTTGAAACCAATTTTATTTTGAGTGGCGGCAGAGGTGGCGGGGTGTAAGTGGTTTGCGCGCTCAAGGGGAGCAATAGCAGAGGGAGAACTTTTTTCTGTCGATAAAACCATGAGGTGGAGGCTAAAAGTGCCAAAACAAAGGCAAATTGCCATTTTTCAAAACCGAGATAGCTTTCCACAAAAATAAGTTCAGGCTGCATCCAGTTAAAATCCATCGGCCATACGTAGGTCAAACCAAAGAGAATAAGGGCGCGAAGCCATGGATTGGTCGTTAGCCCCAATGCTCCATAATAAAGAGCATAAACGAACCCAAACCCAAGTGCTACCAACCATGTGGCCCATCCAAGACCATAGTATTGAAAACTGTATCCGATCCAATAGCACCATAGAAGACCAATCCAAAATCCGGCTAAGGGAAGCATAATGCGAGGAGCATACAGCAGTCCATAAAGAGCGCCAAGAGCTGCGAGGGTATTGATAAGTCGAATCGTAAAATGAAAGTATTCAAAATAGATAAAAGCACTAAATCCAAGTGCGATAAGCAGCGGGGTGATGAGTAGGTTATAGGGGATAGCGATCGGTAATTTCATGGGCGAATTATAGCGATGTTAATCTCTTTTGAGTATAATGCAAGAACTTTTATACATCCAAGGATCCATAACATGGCAATAGTCACTCAACTACTCCCTTTTGTCTTTTTGATAGCGATTATGTACTTCGTCATCATTCGTCCACAACAAAAACAAGCGAAGAAACACGCTGAGGTACTGGCTGCCCTTACAAAAGGGGACAAGATAGTTACCAACGGCGGTTTGATCGTCGAGATTAAAAAAGTCGAAGAGACATTTTTCGTAGTAAAATTCAATAATGACGTAGAGGGGCGTTTGGTCAAAGATGCTGTTGCGCGAAAGTACGAGGATGAAGCTTAATTTTCGTCTTGTTTTACTAATTACCGCTACTATTTTTGGGATACTTTTTTCGTTACCCTCATTAACGCAAAGCGAACGTGGTGCAAAAGTGACTTTAGGTCTGGACTTGCAGGGCGGATTGCATATGTTGCTCGGGGTTAAAACCGAAGAAGCGGTTACCTCTCAGCTCAAATCAATTGCCTCAGGTATAAGTCGATTTGCTGAGCATAACGATATTATGATTGACGGTTTAAATGCGAGTAGCGATACGGTGACATTTGAATTGCTCGATAATGACGATGCGGTATTGTTTGATGGCTATTTTAAAAAAATAGAAGGGACCGTTGTCCGAGCATCAGGAGGGAGCTATAGCATCTCAATGACCCCAGTGGCAGTGGAGAAGCTAAAAGTTCAAGCCGTCGATCAGGCGATTGAAACAATTCGTAATCGACTCGATCAATTTGGTCTTGCCGAGCCTACCGTGGCAAAGCAGGGTATCGATAAAATTTTGGTTGAACTTCCCGGTATCAAAACTCAAGAAGAGGAACAGCGTGCCCGTGAATTGATTTCACGTGCGGCGAAACTTGAACTTATGGCCGTAGATGAAGATCGTGCTATGCGCGTTCATGAGCTAAGCGATGCAGAAGCAACGGGTTATGGAGATAAAATTCTCGCAGATGCCTTACAACCAAAAATGAAACATTTGGTGCGTGAAATCCCTATTCTCGATGGGACGATGCTCACCAATGCTCAAGTGGGATACGATCAAAACAATAACCCAACCATTAACTTTACCCTCAACTCTGAGGGTGCGCAGATTTTTGGCGATTTTACCGCTAAAAGCGTTGGAAAACGTCTTGCGATTGTTCTCGATGGAAAAGTCTATTCATCCCCGGTGATTAATGAACGTATTGGCGGTGGAAGTGGTCAAATCAGTGGTAATTATACGACTGCTGAAGCCAATGACTTGGCGATTGCTCTTCGCTCAGGCGCATTACTTGCACCTATTTATATGATGGAGAAGCGCTCGGTAGGACCAAGTTTGGGAGCAGATAGTATTCGTGCATCCCTGCTTGCTCTTGTGAGCGGTTTTGGACTGGTTATTTTGTTTATGATGTTCTATTATGGTCTTGCAGGGGTCATTGCGAACCTTGCGGTTGTTATCAATCTTTTCATCATTTTGGCGCTGATGTCTCTTATGGGTGCTACTCTTACCCTTCCGGGGATGGCGGGTATCGTCTTGCACATTGGACTTGCGGTGGATGCAAATATTATTATTAATGAGCGGATACGTGAGGGGTTTAGAGCCGGAGTTCCGACGCGTCGAGCGATTGCTGAGGGGTATTCTAAGGCAATGCGAGCGATCTTGGATTCGAATGTGACACAGATTTTGGCATGTACTATTTTGTATGTCTATGGAACGGGAGCTATCAAAGGATTTGCGGTAACGCTTAGTATGGGGCTTTTGGCTTCTATGCTTACTGCTATCGTCGGGTCGTATGGAATTTATCAATTGTTTATGGACCGTATTGAGAAAAATAAAAACTACACTTTGTGGTTTGGTATGACGAGAAAGGTGGCATAAGTATGGAACTTTTTAAAGAAGATAAAATTTATAACTTTCTTGGAAAGGGAAAAATCTTTTTTATCGCGTCGTTTGTTTTATTTTTCCTTGCTATTGCACTGATTTCAGTAAAAGGGTTCTCTTTTGGAATCGATTTTACCGGGGGAACAGTCGTACAAGTTAAATACGCAGATGTGGCACCTATCGATAAAATACGTGAAAGCTTGAAAAAAAATGAGCTGTTTGCCCACGCTACGGTAACCGAGTTTGGTTCACCCCAAGAAGTCATTATTAAAACCCCCGCATCGACGATGGGATTAAGCAATGACATTGGCGATACTACGAAAAAGATTCTTGCAGGGACGGGTGATTTTGAGATTCGCCGTGTTGATATGGTGGGACCAAAAGTGGGTGATGAATTGCGCGTTAAGGGATTAACCGCATTTTTATTGACGTTACTTGCGATTATGGCAACGGTAACCTTTCGTTACGAGTGGCGTTTTGCCCTTGCCGCGATTATTGCGATTGTCCATGATATTGTGATTACGTTCGGATTTGTATCGTATTTTGAGGTAGATTTTAACATCGAAAGTGTTGCGGCATTGTTGATGATTTTGGGATATTCGATTCACGATACGATTATTGTCTATGACCGTATTCGTGAACACATCGAAGAGTCTAAAAATACCGATTTTATCATGATTGTAAACGAAGCAGTATCCCGTACCCAATCACGAACGACACTCACGTCATTGACCGTATTCTTCGTCGTCTTGACCTTGTTTGTTTTCGGTGGTGACATTATGATGGGCTTTAGCTTCCCGATGTTGATCGGAGTCATTGTCGGTACCTACAGCTCGATTTTCGTTGCGGCACAGCTGGTGGTTTGGACAGGATTCAATGTTGCAGGCTACCGTCAAATGTTGGCGGATAAAGTGAAAAATCGGGCTGAAAAAGAGAAAATGCGTGCTCAGTTTGAGCAGGGCATTGTTTAACTAGGAGTTTTTTTTGAATTACGTCCCAAAAGATATTGAAGCTAAATGGCAAAAATTTTGGGCTGAAAATAAAAGTTTTGAGCCCAGTGAAGATTTTACAAAAACTAAGAAATATATCCTCAGCATGTTCCCTTTCCCCAGTGGAAGACTTCATATGGGGCATGTGAGAAACTATACCCTCAGCGATACGTTTGCCCGCTATTATCGTCAACAAGGATTTAACGTTCTTCACCCTATCGGTTTCGACAGTTTTGGTATGCCTGCTGAAAATGCCGCGATTAAAAACGGTTCTCATCCTAAAAATTGGACGTACGACAATATCGATTATATGAAAAAAGAGTTTGTTTCTTTGGGCTTTTCTTTTTCAAAAGAGAGAGAGCTTGCAACCAGTGATGAGCTTTATACGAAGTTTGAGCAGGGTTTTATCATTGATATGTATGAAAAAGGGTTGCTTTACCGTAAAAAAGGGATGCTTAACTGGTGTCCGCATGATTTGACCGTCTTGGCGAACGAGCAAGTCGTTGACGGATGTTGCTGGAGATGCGATACCCCAATTGTTAAAAAAGATATGAATCAGTACTATTTTAAGATTACACAGTACGGCGATGAGCTTTTAGACGATTTAAAAAAACTAGAGGGTGGCTGGCCAAAACAAGTGCTCACAATGCAGGAAAATTGGATCGGAAAATCGAACGGTTTGGCATTTGATTTGTTTTTTGATGAGGCAAGTTTTACAAAACTTAGTTCACAATTTAAAGGCTTTGATGTCTTTACGACGCGTCCTGATACGATTTATGGAGTTTCGTATACGGCGTTAGCCCCTGAACATCCTATCGTCTCTTATATGATGGAGAATGCTTTGCTGGATAGTGATGTTATTGCTCAAATCAAAGAGATGAAAAATAGCTCCTCCATCGACCGACAAAAAGAGAAAAGCGGAGTAGCACTAGGACTTGATGTTCTCCATCCGTTGACGGGGGAAAGTATCCCTGTGTGGGTTGCCAATTTCGTCCTGATGGATTACGGCAGCGGTGCGGTGATGGCGGTGCCTGCACACGATGATAGAGATTTTGACTTTGCCAAGAAGTACGATTTGCCTATCCATGCAGTGATTAAACCTTTGGACGATGAATTGGATTTGACTAAAGCCTACACCGAAGTAGGGGTTCTCTTTAATTCACAGCAGTTTAATGGAATCAACTCCAAAGAGGCACAATCAAAAGTGATTGACTATTTTGAGAGTGAAAAAATAGGACAAAAAACGACCAATTACAAACTCAAAGACTGGGGTGTATCACGCCAGCGATATTGGGGTGCCCCTATCCCTTTTGTCCATTGTGACGATTGTGGTTTGGTGATGGAGAAAAAAGAGAGTCTTCCTATAGCACTTCCTCATGATGTAGAAATAACCGGAGAGGGAAACCCGCTCGAAAAACATCCGACGTGGAAACATTGTAAATGTCCACAATGTGGAAAAGACGCGATTCGTGAAACCGATACGATGGATACGTTCGTCGAGTCGAGTTGGTATTTCCTCCGTTTTTGTGCATCACCTGCAAACTGGGAAAGCGAAGCATTTTCTCAAGAGCAAATTAAATACTGGATGGGAGTGGATCACTACATCGGCGGGATTGAGCATGCGATATTGCATTTGCTCTACGCACGATTTTTTACCAAAGTATTCAGAGATTTGGGATACGTCGAGTTTGATGAGCCGTTTGAGAAACTGTTGACACAGGGTATGGTTCTCAAAGACGGGGCAAAAATGTCTAAATCCAAAGGCAATACCGTTGATCCGGATGCCATTATTGAAAAATACGGTGCGGATACAGCCCGTTTATTTATCCTTTTTGCCGCTCCTCCTACCCAAGAGTTAGAGTGGAATGACAGTGCGGTTGAGGGGGCATTTCGTTTTCTCAAGCGATTTGCCGATCGTAGTCAATATGTAAACAAAATGAATAAACTTCCAACTATAGATCATGCGAGTCTCTCTAAAGAAGAGAGACATGCCCGTAAAAAAGTGTACGAAGCCCTCAAGCGGGCACAAGAAGTGTATATTGAGCGCTATACATTTAATACAATGATTGCCGGAGTTATGGAAGCGATGAATGCCCTCAATGAGCAAACCAATCGTGACGTATGGAGTGAGGGGTATTGGATCCTTACCTCCGTGATGGAGCCGATTGTTCCTCATCTGTGTTGGGAACTTTCACAGACTCTTTTTGGCGGGAAAAATTTTGCCCCTCAGAGTGTGCTCGAAGAGGTTTTTGAGGTGGATGTTTTGGTGTTTGGTGTGTCGATTAATGGGAAAAATCGTGCTACCATAGAAGTCGGCGTTCAAGAATCGGAAGCTGCAATTGTAGAAATTGCCAAAGCCTCGGTCGAAAAATGGATTGAAGGCAAAGAGATTATCAAATCGATTGTTATCCCCGGAAAACTCGTTAATCTCGTCGTTAAAGGATAAGTATGAAATTTCTGCTTTGGGCTGCGCTTCTCTTTTTGATGGTAGGGTGTGGTTATTTACCTGCTAGTCATTATGCCAAAAATATTGTCGGAGAGAGTGTGAGCACTGAGGTAGTCATCTCAATGGAAGATCCTCAAAACACGGTTATTATCAAAGATGCTGTTGATACGGCAATGATTACCAAATTTCGCACGGCATTGGTGAGTAAAAGTAATTCGCAAACGCATTTGAAATTTACTATTTTATCCGTTGGATTCTCTCCGTTACGTTATGATGCAAACGGATATGTGACTACCTATCGAACGATTGTTTCCATGGGGGTAGAGAGAGTTTCAAAAACTTCACAAGGGCGTTATAGCGTCTCTGGAGTTTATGACTTTAATATAGAGCCCAATGCGATTATTTCTGATCAGGCTCGTTTTGAAGCGATACGACAAAGTTCACAAAAAGCGATTGATGTATTTATTGCTCAAGTCGCAGCGCAAGGTTCAAACCCTCCAAAGGAGTAACAGTGACAATCAATCAAATTGTACGTAATACCGTAGAACGGCTAAAAGCCGAGGGTAAAGTATGGACCCCGGATGTGTATGCCGAAGTATTTTGTATGGAAGCAAAAAAAGCGGGTGTGCAGGTAGAAGACTGTACCGGTATAGAACGATTTACCCCTTTGCTGGATAAAAAAACATTGGATGAAGTGAAGCAGTATCGCGTCAGAACAACAGCTGAATTGATCCGTTTTTTAATCTCTAAAATGAGTCGTTTGAATCCAAGCGAAGCGTCACTGTTGGTTGAGGTATTAATATCGCTCTCACGAGCAATGGCACAAAGTATTGATCTTCTTCATAATCCTGATGCTTCAGCTTTGGCAAAAAAAACTATTATTATTTTAGAAACTCAAGGGGGTAAAACCCAGTTGGAGTTGCTGAAGCAGGCATGGGAAAATTTCTTGAGTGTGTACGATGATACCTTTTTGATAAAACTCTCTTCATTTGGAAACGTTGATCGAGCTAATCTTAAAAAAACAGTTGAAGGATTAGAGAATGTGAAAACAACTTCTCCTTCAAAAGATAACTCAAAAATAGCCTCTTTGCTTATGATGGGACTTTCTCCCTCGATTGCTCCAACAATGGACGATGAGCTTGCCGTATTAGTACGTAAAGTACATGATAACCCTGATTATATTGACCATGATACATTTGAAAATGAGATCAAAATGGCTATTGCAATGCGGATTGCTTTGGATAAAAAAAGTGTGAATGAGATGATTCGTTCTCTTGATGAACTGCTAGGAAAACTCTCAACACAGCTTATTGACTTGATTGAGCAAAGTGATATATCAACGGTAGAGATTAGAGAGATTAAAAATAATTTAGAAAGTTTGGAGGCAGATAAGAGCGGTGATTTTAAAACCGCCCACAAACGACTCTATACGATTGCCAGTGCTTTGGAAGAAAAAGTAGAAGTATTAAGTAAAGATTTGAAATTTCACAACGAGAAAGTGATTCAAATGGGATCCAAGATTACTGCACTTGAAGAGGAGTTGGCACAAGCAACGCATGCGTCACGAGAAGATTTTTTAACCAAGCTTTATAATAAACGAGCGCTTGATGAGTTTATGGGACATAAAGAGGCTGAATATGAACGTCATGGGCGCTCGTATTGTATCGCGATGTTTGATTTGGATCATTTTAAAAAAATAAATGACACCTATGGGCATGAAGCGGGAGATATGGTACTGCGAGCATTTGCCCGTATTCTCAAAGAGGAGGGGCGTACGAATGATATTATTGGACGCTTTGGAGGGGAAGAGTTTTTAGTTATTCTAGGAGATACGACCCTTGAAGGGGCGAAAAGTTTTGCCAATAAAGTACGTGGGCATGTACAAGGGGCGCATTTTATGTATCAGGATCGACGCATCGAGCTGACCGTGAGTGTCGGAATTGCGCAGCGTGATGCATATTCATCGCTTGGCAATACTGTTGTAGGTGCGGATGAACAACTTTATGCAGCAAAGAAAAAAGGGCGTAATCGCGTAGAGCCTGCATGACATTAGCTACCTTTCTCGGCTCCAAGCCTCTTTTTTATGATGTTATTGACTATGAGCGTTTTCCAAAAGCATACCAAAACATCCGACCTTTTTTGTCCATCCCGAAGATTATTCATATTGTGGGTACGAATGGCAAAGGCTCTACAGGACGATTTTTGGCGACGGCATTGCATCGAGCAGGGAAAAAAACGGGGCATTACACTTCTCCGCATATTATACGGTTTAATGAGCGGATATGGATGGATGGTACAGAAATATCGGATGATACCCTTGAAAATGCCCATCAAAAACTCTTGGGTATGCTTACTCCTGAAGATGCCTACTCTCTCAGCTATTTTGAATACACAACACTTCTTGCAATGGTGGCATTCGAAGAGTGTGAGTACGTCGTTCTCGAAGCAGGGCTTGGGGGGGAGTTTGATGCAACCAATGTTTTTGACAAGGTACTGAGTATTTTTACCCCTATTGATTTTGATCACAGTGCATTTTTAGGCAGTACAATAGAGTCCATTGCCACAACAAAATTACGAAGTATGCAAAGTGTAGCTTTGATGGGTAAACAGCCTTATATTGAAACGAAAATTATTGCTCGTCAAATCGCAAATGAGAAAAAAACTGAGATTAAATGCATTGACGGGATGGCAAGCATTGAAATCAAAGAACATGCATTGCAAATTGCCATAAAAAATGGTCTCAGTGATTATTTACGCGATAATTTGGAACTCGCAATGGCAGCCTTTGAGATTTTGGGCTATACAGTAGAAGCGGAGTTGTTTGATCAAAATGCACTCTTTGGGCGACTGACTAAAATTAAGGATAATATTACCCTTGATGTTGGGCACAATGCCCTAGCGGCTCGTGTGATAGCTGAAGTATTTGCAGGTAAAAAAGTAACGCTTATCTATAATACCTATGCGGATAAAGATTACCAAGAGATAATACGTATTTTAGCTCCCATCATTGAGAGTGTGGAAATCATTGAGGTGGATGAAGCTCGTATTGTAGAACGGGAATTATTAGAAGGCGTATTGCACAATATTGGAATAACGTATTGTACATTCCAGAAAATTTGTGAGGATAAAGAATATTTAGTTTTTGGCTCATTTAGTGTTGCCGAAGCGTTTTTGAAGAGGATGAAAAGTAATTAATGCCACAACCACGATTTTACGAGTATCTAAAAAATAACCCCAAAAAACGATGCGATGTCCTTGTGTGTGAAGATGCCAAAGAGGCGAGTGAACTTGCCGATGTGGCAAAATATTTGGAGATAGAGACTCTCGTTTTCCCCGATTTCAGAGCCTCCTATATGGATGATTTACGCCCCTTCCATGAGGAGTTGTTTGCACTGTTTGCAGCATTGCGGTCTTATTATACTTCTGCAAAAAAACCGCTCATCATTTCACCGTTAAAAACACTGCTCTATCCGCTTCCCAGCGCGTCTTTACTTCAAAGTATGACCATTGAATTTGCCTCTCGTATCGAGCTTAAAAGTGTAAAAGAGACACTTTTACGTTGGGGTTATACGTTTGTGGATATGGTGGAGATGGAGGGGGAAGTGTCCCATCGCGGGGATATTCTCGATATTTTTATCCCCAATACCGAAAATCCGTATCGTATCAGTTTGTTTGATGATGAGATTGAAGAGATTAAAGCGTTTGATGTTGAGACGCAGCGAACCCAAAAAGAAGAACTTGCCTCTATCGAGGTCACGAGTGCCTTTTTCTCGCTAGATGAAAAGCAGGGCAAACGGTTTGACAAGGCTATTTCAAATGCGCAAAGCGACAGTTTTGTTAAGGATATGGCATCGCTTGGATTTTGGATTTTAGGGGAGGAGGGGGCTGATTTTACGTTAGGTAAATCACTCTTGCGTCTTCGCGAAATGAAATCACTGTTGGATGAGTCGTATGGATTGGATTTTCCTGTAATTCCTCGTGAACATTTAGAAGTTGAAATTCTCCCTGAAGCAGTGCGTTATAAATCGCTGATAGCTCCAAATTTTCAAACGTTACAGAGTGTTCATAAAAATAAAAAATTCACCCTTATTGTCGCCAGTGACGCGCAGCTAAAATCAGCAGGGATTTTTGAGACCAAAGATTTAACCATTAAAACCTCAGGAATTGTTCTTAATCTTATCAGTGCGGATGAGGTGATAATCTCGCTCAACCGACATGAGAAAAAGCGCCGTCGCCGTAAAACGTCTATTTTGCTTGATGATTTAAAAGTGGGGGACTATGTTGTCCATGAAGAGTATGGAGTCGGGATATTCGAGGGGATTGAGCAGGCTGAAATTCTCGGTGGTATCAAAGATCTTGTTGTCATCAAATACATGGGGGATGATAAGCTCCTCCTCCCTGTCGAAAATCTCGATACTATTGATCGCTATATTGCATCAGGGTCACTTCCTGTGTTGGACAGATTGGGCAAAGGAAGTTTTGGAAAACTCAAAGAGTCGGTTAAGGCACGATTGTTTGAAATTGCTTCTGAAATTGTAGGGATTGCGGCGGGCAGAGCCCTTATCAAAGCCCCTAGGTTGAATGTTGATGCGGGAGAGTTGAAGCGCTTTCAAGCAGGTGCTGGATTTGATTATACCGCTGACCAGTCCAGTGCAATCGCGTCAATCATCAGTGACATAGCTTCGGGGCAGATTATGGATCGGCTTCTTAGCGGTGACGTTGGATTTGGTAAAACGGAAGTGGCGATGAATGCTATCTTTGCGGCAGCTCGCGGTGGATACCAGTCCCTTCTCGTTGTCCCCACAACCCTCCTTAGTTCACAGCATTTCAAATCTTTGCAAGAGCGCTTAGGTGTGTTTGGTCTGCGTGTTGCCAAGCTTGACCGCTTTGTGAGTTCCAAAGAAAAAACTGCAACGCTCAAAGCCCTCTCTGCGGGTGAGCTTGATTGTGTTGTGGGAACGCATGCACTCTTTGGGGTGAGCTGTGCGAAGCTTGGATTGGTTATTATTGATGAAGAACACAAATTCGGGGTCAAACAAAAAGAGAAGCTCAAATCGCTCTATGAAAACGTCCATCTCCTCTCCATGAGTGCTACTCCGATTCCGCGAAGTTTGAATCAAGCGATGAGTTCGATTAAGACGATGTCGGAGCTCTTGACCCCTCCAAGTGAGCGACTGGGTGTTCGGACGTTTGTGAAAAATTACGATGAGAAGCTTATCAAAGAGGTCATTTTACGGGAACTTCGTCGTGGCGGACAACTGTTTTACGTTCATAACTCGATTGATTCGATGATTATTAAATCGGGTGAGCTCAAAGCAATCTTGCCAAATTTACGTATTTTGATTCTCCACTCACAAATCGGTGCAACCCAAACCGAAGAGGAGTTGGCGAAGTTTGCCAATCGTGAGTACGATGTATTGCTTGCCACGTCGATTATCGAATCGGGTATCCACATGCCTACGGTGAATACAATGATAATCGATGGAGCCGACCGTTTTGGGATGGCAGATTTGCATCAGTTGCGCGGACGTGTCGGACGGGGGCATATCGAGGGGTATGCGTACTTTATCGTCGATGACAAAGACCATCTTACCGAAGAGGCGAAAAAACGGCTTGTAGCCCTTGAATCGAACTCATTTTTAGGAAGCGGTTCGATGTTGGCGTATCATGATCTCGAAATCCGTGGCGGCGGAAATCTCGTCGGGGATGCTCAAAGCGGTCATATCAAAAATATCGGTTATTCCCTTTATCTACGGATGTTGGAAGATGCGATTAAAATTCTCACTAACCAAACCACAGCTGTACGTGCTAAAGTAGATATTAAACTCACCATCAGTGCCTTTATCAGTGACGATGTGGTGCATGAGGATCGCCTACGGCTTGAGCTGTATCGTCGTTTGAGCCATTGTGAGGCACCCAGTGAGGTGTATGAGATACTTGAAGAGGTTGAAGATCGTTTTGGTAAGCCTGACATTGCGACAAAGCAGTTTTTTGAGATTATGGTAATGAAGCTGTTGTGTATTGAGAAAAAAATCAAAACGGTGAGCAATTACAATCAAAATATTGGAATCGAATACCTCAATGGTTCCAAAGAGAGTTTGCAAAGCAAAAGCAAAGACGATGATGATTTGATTGCAACCGTTTTGCACTATCTCCGAACCGCTAAGCCAAAGGGTGTAGGATGAGTTTTTGTTCTTTTTATGATACACGTGTCTGCCGCTCTTGCTCATGGATAGACTTTTTTTATGCAGAGCAGTTGAAACAAAAAAGTGAACATTTGAACGAATTACTTTTGAAGTTCAACCCTAAAGAATATCTAAAACCCTCTCCAAGTCCTCTAAAAGGATTTCGCAATAAAGCTAAAATGGTCGCTAGTCCCAGTCGTGATGGGGTAGTGCTCGGACTTTCAGAAGAGGTTTGCTTGGTTCAATGCCCGCTATACGACGTATCAATGCAGCATGTATTGGAAAATACACAAACATGGCTTCGTAATTTAGGGATTAAAGCATACGATATCAAAGCAAAAAAAGGGGAACTTAAATACGTATTGTTAACACGAAGCAAAGTTAATAATTCCATGATGCTTCGTTTTGTTTTACGTTCCCATGGGGCGATTAGTCGGCTTAAAAATGGTTTAAAAGAGCTAATGAGACGTTGTCCTGAGCTAAAAGTTGTTACCGTGAATATACAGCCGACTCATATGGCGATTTTAGAAGGGGAGGAAGAGATTTTTCTCACCGAGGAAATTCGTCTCGAAGAGAGGCTTAATGGTATTCCTCTTTTTATACGACCCAAAAGTTTTTTTCAAACCAATACCGATGTGGCGAGTAAGCTGTATAAAACGGCTGCCGAATGGGTAGGGGTGAGCAACCCCAAAGTGATATGGGATCTTTTTTGTGGGGTAGGGGGCTTTGCCCTTCATTGTGCCGCACCTGATCGAGAGATTATCGGGATTGAGATTGAGAGTGAAGCGATTGCCTGTGCTCGTGATTCGGCGAAGTTGATCGGGTTTGAAACCCTCCGTTTTGAGGCAATGGATACGGCAAGTTTTACAGCCACCTCTGGGAAAAATGTGGATGTCGTTATTGTGAATCCTCCTCGCCGGGGTTTAGGCGAGCAATTATGCAAATGGCTTGAGAGATGCGCACCTGAGCGTATAATCTATTCAAGCTGTAATGCGACAAGCTTGGCGCGTGATTTGGACTATTTGCAGCAGTACAGTATTAAGAGAGTGCAATTGTTTGATATGTTCCCTCATACAGAACATTATGAGACGTTGGTGGAGTTAGTAAGAGGTTAAAATGAAGAGAGAAAATTTCTAAGTGTGACATTAGTGTGCACTCTTATTCCAGAAAATAGTAAATATCGTTCCCTCGGAAATCTTTGATTCAACGTGGATCAAAAAATCATACTCTTTGCAAATCATTTGAATGATATTTAAGCCGATTCCAAATCCCCCATTTGCTTCATCAAAACGTTTATAGCGAGTAAAAATCTGTTTAATATCTTCGGAGGCAATTCCAATACCCGTATCTCGAACACTTAAAGAAGTAAGGGTCAATTCAATATAAATATCACCTAGCGGTTTATTATATTTGATTGCATTAGAGAGTAAATTATCAATAATACGGGTCAGTTTTTCACGATCTATACTGAGGTTAAAAGGTTGAAGATTGGCGTGAATGGTGATTTTTTTTGCATCAGCGAGAGGACGAAAATACTCAATCCGTTCTTCTGTGAGAGTGGAAATATTGAGTAAAGTATTATTGTTTTTAGTATGCTCATACATAATTAGAAAGGCGAGATCATTGTAGAGATTTGATATTGTTCGAGCGGCAACGCTGATTCGTTCGATATGTTTTAGATGCGTGGGCTCTAATGACTCTTTATTCAATTGTTCAATACTCATAGTAATAACAGATAAGGGGGTATTGAGTTCATGGGTTGTATCACGAATAAATTGATCGAGTTTTGCAATGGCATCTCGAAGCGGGTGTAAAAAAAGTTTTGAGAGAGCATAAATGACGAGCGACAAGAATAAAATAGAAAAAATTAAAAAAAGATAGATGCTTTGACGCGTTTGTTCCAATTGCGCCTCGATAGTATTGGTGCGTACAACAATGTAATGAATTTTTTTCAGATGTTCGAGTTCAATAATAGTGATGTAGAAATAGTGATATTGATATTCAAAAAATCCCTGATGGAATGGAAATTGTACGTTAGGTGCGGAGGAATAGAGGACCTTTTTGTTGTGGTCTAGAAAGGTGATGTCAAAACGGGGGTCACGGCTAAGGTGTTGATGAAGTTCTGTGAGATTTTTAGCCTTCAAAATATGCTCTTGCAAGGTACCGGTATAATAAATCATCGAGGCATGCCGTAAGTCTAAAAAAACATTTTTTTGATAAGAGTAGTAGATACTGGATATGATTAGCAGAAATATGGTATTGAGGACGACAAAAAGGGATACAAACCGAATAAGGGCTTTTCGTTCAGGATCGCGCAATACAATACCCTTGACCTCGAATATTGAGAATGGTCTCTTTTCCTAAATATTTGCGCAAATTTTTGATGTGAGTACGAAGATTTTCCTCACTTGCTTCTTCGTTAAAGTTCCATGCTGATTCTATAAGTGTTTGGGTACTGACGACTTCATTGGGATAAGAAAGGAGTACTTTAAGAATTTTTGCTTCTTTGCGGGGAAGGATGATGTCCTTGCCTTCTATATTCAGCCGCCCTGATTTTGGATCAAATAGCAAAGTGTCACCAATACTGATTGGGAGATCGGTTTTAAGGAGAGTTGAGCGCTTTATCAAAGCTTTAATGCGCAGTTCCAGTTCTTTGAGCTCAAAAGGTTTTTTGAGATAGTCGTCGCATCCGGCATCATAAGCAGATGAGAGATCATCAAGACCACTAAGTGAAGTGATAAAAATGGCAGAAGAGTGTTTATGATTATTCCGAAGTTCGCGTAAAACATCAAAGCCATTGCAATAGGGTACTTTGACATCGAGTAAAAATAGATCAAATGTTTTCTCATACCCTAAATCAATTGCCGTATTTCCATCATAAGCGCATACAACCTCATATCCTTGGTCGGTGAGGAACTCTTGCAGGATACTTGAGAGGGTAAAATCGTCCTCTAAAAGCAATATCCGGTAGGACGAGAGGGGTTTTGGTTTGGGCATGATCAACTTTACTGGTAGATTTAAGAGTGTATTATAAGGGATTTAGATTAATAAAGTGCACCGAAATGATCCAATTGTGTCAAATAAAGCCGTACATCAAATTCAAGCTGATGGTAGTGTGGTTCGATATGGGTGCAAAGTTTATAAAACGCTTTATTATGCTCTTTCTCTTTGAGATGGGCAAGTTCATGGGTGACAATCATCCGTAAAAAAGGTTCTGGGACTTTTTTAAAAAGATGAGAAATCCGGATCTCATTTTTGGCTTTGAGCTTGCCGCCTTGGACGCGTGAGACGAAGGTATGCGTTCCCAAGGCCGATTGCAGATCACGGATTTTAGTATCGTAGAGGACTTTTGAGATGGGTGAAGCATTGCGTAAATGGTTATTTTTTAAATCAATAACATAATCATAGAGACTCTTATCTGTCGTATAGATGTGGGTATCGGGGTATTTGGCGAGTAAATGCGCTCCAAGGGTATTTTGGTGGAGTAGGGATTCAATTTGAGCTTTGATGGCTGGGCTGTAACCGTTGATGTACTTTAACATACGTAATGATACACTTTCATTATTAATATATGAGGCAATAGTAGTGAAAATAGCATTTATAGGGGATGTCGTCGGCAGGCCAGGACGGGTGATGATTAAAGAACACGTCAAGAAGCTTCGACGTGAGTACGGAATAGAGTTTGTCATTGCCAACTATGAAAATGCCTCACACGGTTTTGGTTTAACGTTGAAAAATGCACAAGAGCTCTTTGATTCAGGTATCGATGTGATGACCGGCGGAAATCATACATGGGATAAAAAAGATATTCTTCCTCTCTTAGAATCTCTCCCCTTGCTTCGCCCTCACAATTATCCCGTCGGTGTACCGGGGAGCGGATACCGTGTTTTTGAGGTAGCAGGCGAAAAGCTTGCCGTTGTCAATATTATGGGACACTATGGGATGCCATACGTCGATAATGCCTTCCGATGCGCTCGCGATACGGTGGCAGGGTTCAAAGAGCAGGGGATTGACCATATCTTTATCGATTTTCACGCCGAAGCCTCCAGCGAGAAGCGTGCCATGATGATGTTGCTCCAAGGTGATGTGAGTGGACTTATCGGAACCCATACCCATGTGGGGAGTGATGATTTTCAAATTTCGAAAGGGACAGCATATCTGACGGATATGGGTCTTAGCGGCTGTCGTGATAATGTTATCGGGATGGATGCCAAAGTACCGCTAGAGCGATTTGTCACAGGTATTTCAGGGCGGTTTGAAGTACCTGAAAAATGTAAAAAAATTCTACAAATTGCGATTATGACACTTGAAGAGGGAAAATGTACTGAAGCTTTTAAGCTCAAAATATTCGATGACGGAAGAATCGTCCGAACCGATGCGTGGGTTGAGGATTAAAAAAATCTCGTCATTCCCGACTTAATCGGGAATCCAGCTAAAAAAGGAGTTTATTTGCATTTATTCGATTCTTTTGAACTTTTCAGTGCGCTAGAGGAGATTAAACTTCTCGAAAATTCTCCGAGGCTTTGGTGGCCAGAGTATGGGACGTTTGAGGTGGTTGTCGGAGCCATTTTAACCCAAAACACCCAATGGAGCCGTGTCCAAATTTCCCTCGAAAATCTTCGTCAAAAGTCTCTATTAGAAGTAGAGACTCTCTCCCAATGCAATCATGAAATACTGATGGAGCTAATACGCCCGAGTGGCTTGTTTAAAGCCAAAGCCCAAAATCTAATCTGTCTTAGTTGTGCAATAGTTGAGGATTTTGGCAGTTTCGAGGAGTTTGTGCTTAATGTAGATAGAGAGTGGCTATTATCGCAAAAAGGAATCGGTCCTGAGACTGCTGATTCAATCTTATGTTATGCGTGCGCTCGTTCTGTGATGGTAGTCGATAGCTATACCGCACGACTTTTAAATGCTTTTGGATATGAGTTTGAAAGTTATGATGACCTTCAGGAGTGGTGCGAGAGGGGAATAAGAACTCATACCAAGGAGTCGAAACTACCTGAGCTATTTGCCCATTTTCATGGGATGATTGTGGAGTATGTGAAGAGGAATAGTCAGGGGAAGAGGGTGATGGTAGAAGCGTGTTATAATGCCTTTCATGAAAATAGATCTTTTTAAACTAGTTTTTTTTACCACCTTTTTAGTCATCGAATACCTCGCTTTGACTCCGCAACACATCGAAGTCCTTGAAGGTCTTTGGGATAAACAAAATCATTTTAGCGCCTTTTTTGTTCTCTACGTTTTGTTAAGTTTTGCGTATCAAAATTTTCAGGTATTGAAAAAAATTGGAATTTTACTACTTATTGGTTTGCAGATTGAAATGACGCAGTATTTTATCCCGGGAAGATTTTTCTCAACCTTGGATATTTTGGCAGACGGTGTAGGGATTGCTGTGGGTGTTGTGGTCTATAAATACGTTTCTAAAATCAAAAAACTTCTTTAACGCGACCAACTTCCCCACTCATTAATCGTACTTTGATACCGTGAGGATGGGACGGTGAGTTTGTCAGGATATCGCGTACAATCCCCTCTGTTAGAGCGCCAGTAGACTGATGTTGTTTGAGGACAATAGTTACACGTTTTCCGGATTGGATATTTTTACGCTCGTTGCCGTTCACGCTGTTTCCTTAGTCTCTTAAATTAAGCCATGAGGGAGGATTATCAAAACATAGTTCGCTTTGATTCCAGTCATTTTTTTCTCCATGACGCGCATGAAGTTTTCCATCAATATAAATATATTGCAGACCTGTAACGGTACTGGTAAGTTTTTTACCTTTTGTGAGTGCATCTAAAACGGCTTCTCTGCTTTCCATTTGGTGATCCTTATAATCTCGAACAGGGTTGGTTAAGGGGTAAAAAGTAAGTGGATGATTTGTGGTGGAGCGACGAATGAAACGATTTTTAGTGAATGAGTGGAAGAGATTGGGCAGGAAACCTACCCAATGAGAAGAACTTACAGTGCTGTAACGTTCTCTGCTTGTGGACCTTTTTCGCCTTGGCCAACAGTATAAGTTACTTTTTGACCTTCTTCAAGTGAAACACGGCCATAACCAGTGCGGTTGATTTGACGGAAGTGAACAAACAAATCTTTATCTCCGTTATCTTGTTGGATAAATCCAAAACCTTTTTCGCCATTGAACCATTTTACTGTTCCGTTAATTACATCTGCCATAGTAGACCTTTTTGTTAAAAATACACCCCGTTGCCGCGGTGGTCGAAAATATAAAGTGGAGTATTCTTAGAGCGGGCCGTACTGTTAACAAAAGGTCTTCAATAGAGAGCTAGCCAAAGATGAAACTCTAAATCATCTTTCAATATCTGAAGTATAGCTGAAAAAAAGCAAAAAAGCAATAAAGTAATTTGGATTCAATACTATAATCGGATAAACTCGCACGAATAAAGGAAAGAATGTGATTTTTAAAGAAAAAAATATTTATGAAACGGATGAGTTAGTGTCGCAATATTGTGATTTTCAGTATGGAGAGGACTATTTTGGTGTGATGAATTTTGCGTTAGCCTGTGCTAAACGAGCCATTGATTATACGAAAGAGACTCCGCAAAAGAGAGCATTGGATTTGGGATGCGCAACCGGGCGAGCCTCGTTTGAGCTTGCACGGACATATAAACATGTTGATGGAGTGGATTATTCACAAGCGTTTATAGATGCAGCGGCAGAGTTACAAGAAAATGGTTGTATCGGTTATGCTCAAAATGGCGAGGGGGAGTTAAAAAATCATAAAGTGATTGATAGAGAAGGGTACGCATTTCGAGATTCGTGTACAAATGTGGAGTTTTTTCAAGGGGATGCGTGTAATTTGGCTGCTCAGTTTAAAGAGTATGATCTGATTATGGCAACGAACCTTATCGATCGGTTGTATGAACCGCGACTTTTTTTGGAAAATATACATGAGCGGATAAATGAAAAAGGGTATTTGATTTTGACTTCCCCTTATACGTGGAGAGAAGAGTATACGGCTAAAAAGTTTTGGATAGGCGGCTATGCAGATGAAAATGGAAAAGAAATCTCAACTTTAGAGGGCTTAAGAGGGATATTAGAACGCCATTTTGAGCTTGTCGCAACCGAGGATATTCCGTTTGTTATTCGTGAAACTTCTCGAAAGTTTCAACACACGATTTCGCAAATGTCGGTCTGGAAAGTTTTAAAAGTTATTCCAACGTGAGGCGATAAGAACTTCCTTATTTCTTTTTTGGTTTTATGGGGACGAAAATAAAACAATTGAGGGTATCGCGTCGCTCGTATGCCAGTACATATCCATGTTCTCTTAAAATCGCATCGACGATGTAAAGCCCCAAGCCAAAACTGTCTTTCGTCGGCTGATCTTTCGTAAAAGGTTCGATGTAATGAGAAAGAGGTTTCTTAAGAGGCTCACCAAGATTGGCAAAAAATATCTCATCGTTCTCCATAAAGATGGACATTTTTTTCTCAGGAGAATATTTAATCCCATTGTCAATGAGATTTTTAATCGCGGTTACAAACAACCGATAGTCCACCTCGATTTTAACCGATGCATCAACATCAGAATCTACCGAATCGTATTCGACCATCGCACTGTCAATCGCCCCATCGATAATATCAATCAGGCGGTACTCTTTTTTATCCAAATACTGCGAACCGGAACTGATCTCTTCGATCAAGGCAAACTCCCCGATTAAACCCTCAAGTCTCTCGAAAATGCTGACAAATCGCCCTCGCTGTTTTTCATCCTCGATCATTGTGGTGACAATCCGACCCTTGGCAATCGGTGTTTTAAGTTCGTGCATAATATTACGTAAAAACAACGTTCGAGATTCGATAAGGGAGCGTATTTTGCTTTGCGCCGTTTCGAGTTCATTGGCGATCAAGGCAATTTCATCTTCGCCATTTGCATGAAATCGCACTCCCATATCCCCTTCTCCAAAACGGGCAATTTGACGACGCAAACGTCGAAGCGGGGCGATACGAATAATGATCAAACCAAAAGAGAAGAGCAAAATAAGTAAAATGGTTCCGTACGCGTACAGCAGATACGATGGATCATACCCTTGTACCTTACGATCTTCCAAAAGAATTGAGTGGTGGTTTGATTGAATCCAAAAGTATATTTTTCCGTTAAATTGCAGCATCCGTGCATATACTTGACTAACAATCAAATCATTATAAGGGGCTTCAAACGAAATATGTTGCGATACCACTTGCCCCTCTTCTTTGAGCACCAGCGCTTGTTCGGTAATACTTTTATACCCTGCGTCATTCACAACATACAAATCATACACAGCGAGATTAGCTTCTAAAATGGGTAAGGAAATTTGTTTGAGTAAAAAAGTATTGTAAATTTGGGAAATTAGAGAATATTTGCTAAAGAGGCTATCCGTATGTTTGGCACGGTTGGTTTGATACAGCTGATAAAAGGTATAGCTGACACTTCCAACCGTAACGGCAAGAGCAAAAAGAACCGTCAGCAAAACGGCATTACGTCTAATTGTCATTTCAGAAGTTTATACCCGATACCTCGGATTGATTCAACAAGGGCTTTATCCCCAAGCTTATTGCGGATACGTCCCATCATGACATCGATGCTTTTGTTCGAAGAGTCTTCATTGATAGCCGAAACATTGTGAATCAAATCTTCTCGTGAAACCACCATCCCCTGCTTTTTTATCATATGGGCAAGGATGCCGTATTCCGCATTGGTAAAGTCCAAGGTTCTCCCCTTGTAACTGATCTGCATGGCAGATTCATTAAGGTTAAAATCACTCTCATTCTCTGCCGCTGCTTGTGACGCCGCATCGTAACGGCGCAATACTGAGTGGATACGTGCTTCGAGCTCTCGTGGGTCGTAAGGTTTGGGGAGATAATCATCTGCTCCCAATTCCAGTGCATTAATCTTATCGGTTACATCCGAGCGTGCAGAGGAGATAATAATGGGGATATTTTGACGTAAACGAATGGCTTCACATACCTCCAGTCCATCCATCCCCGGCAGCGTCAAATCGAGTATTACCGCATCAAATTTTTCCAATTTAAGGATACTAAGTGCTTTAAACGGATCATCTTCCGTTGTCACCGTGAAGTCAAACTGCTCTAAAAATTCGGTCAAAATCTCGGCAAGTTCGAGATCGTCTTCTATCATTAATATTTTATTCATACCGTCATTGTAACCCATGAACAGTTAATGGTTTCCTAACTCAGCCACAATGTCAGGTGATATGCTACATAAGCGAGAGAATAGGCAACAATTGTCGTAAAGAAGAAAAGGTACCCGAAATATTTAATTCCCCCAGCCTCGCGGGTAAAGACAACCGAGGCTGCCAGACACGGTAAATAGGTCATAATAACGACAATAAATGCAACAGCTGAGGGGAGAGGAATTTGTTGATGAATCGTATTGATCAACGAGTTGTCTTTCTCTGTGGCATCACTTCCGAGTGAATAAAGTACTCCCAGCGTCGAAACAACCACCTCTTTTGCTGCTAATCCCGCTTGCAGTGCTACTGCCATTTTCCAGTCAAATCCAAGCGGTTCAAATACTGGCTCGATCGTATGCCCGATAACACCCAAGAAACTCTGAGAAAGCTGCGCTTCGGCACGTTGATTTTCAAGTGTCTGCACCTCTGTCTCCGAAGCGGCCACTTCAATTTTTTGTGCGAATACCCTCTCCACTTCTCCATTTTTCGGATAGGTGCTCAAAAACCAAACGAGGAGTGAGGCAGCGGCGATAAAGGTTCCCGCTTTTTTTAGATACATCATTGTTTTAATGACAACCGTATGCCAAATCAGCTTCATTGAAGGGAGACGGTATTTGGGCATTTCCATAACAAACGGCTCATCCGCACCTTTGAATGCGGTCATTTTTAATACTTTTGCTGCCACGAGACCGATCATCGCTCCGAGAATATAGATACCGAATAAGACGTTCCCCGCCATCTCTGAACCAAAAAATGCCCCCGTAAAAAGGACATATACGGGAAGTCTCGCGCCGCAGCTCATAAATCCGATAATAAACAGCGTAAGAAGGCGATCACGGTCATTTTTTAAAATCCTTGCTGACATATAGGCGGGAATCGAACACCCGAATCCGGTCACGAGGGGGATAAACGACTGCCCGTGAAGCCCAAATTTATGAAAAAAACCGTCCAGCAAAAAGGCAACCCTCGACATATATCCCGTTGATTCCAGCAGCGCTATCCCTACAAATAAAATAACGATATTGGGGACAAAAAGGACGACCGCACCGACTCCGGAAATCACCCCGTCCACGACCAAAGAGCGTATCTCATCATTGCTAATCGTAGAACCTACCACCTTTCCAAACCAGCCGAAAAAAGCATCGATCCAATCCATCGGAATAGAGCCGATCTCAAACGTAAGCTGAAATAGTGACCACATAAAAAACAAAAAGAGAGGAATCCCTAATATCGGATGGATCAATACGCTATCGATCTTCTCCGTCATTGTTTTTTGCTCAACCGCTTTTACTTTTACCTTGACCGCTTCAGCGATAACTCCTCGATTAAATGCGAAATACTCTTCAGCAAAAATTTCTTTGACATCTTCGCTGTCATGATGAAGTGAAATGTGATGATCCGCTTCGATCAACATCGGTTGCAGCTCTGTCCATATCGGATTATCATGAAGAACACGGTAGGTTTTTTTCTCTTGCTGTAAAAGATTGACCGCAATATTACGGTTTGAGATTTTTGCTTTGAAATGATGGCGGTTGAGATAATCGGTGATAAGTCCAATCTCCTCCTCAACCGCTTCGCTAAAGATCAGTTTTTGTTCCTGAAACGGGGATTCATAGACGCTGATAACCGCTTCCATCAATGCCTCCAGCCCCGTTTTTGCCGCCGCCGAAACACGAATACACGGGAGCCCAAGGAGTTGGGAGAGATACGGGGCGTTGATTGCAATCCCCTCACGGTCAGCTTCATCGCTCATATTGAGAGCAACGACTAGCTTTTTGCTCATCGTCATCAATTCGGCGGTAAGCTGGAGGTTTTTCTCCATATTGGTTGAATCGAGGACATTGACAATCAAATCGTATGCTTCATTGGTCAAAAAATCATGTGTTACCCTCTCTTCAATTGAATAATCGGTGAACACGTAGGTTCCCGGCAAATCGACAACGGTAAAATGGTATCCGCCGTATTCGAACAGCACCTCAGTCTTCTCGACCGTCACCCCTGTAAAATTTCCCACATGCAACCGCGCATTGCCGATCGAGTTGATAAGCATACTTTTGCCGACGTTGGGCTGACCTACAAGGGCAATTTTCAGACGTTTATCATTGATTTCACACTGTTCTCTATTCTCGGACATCGGTTACCTCGATCAGCTCGGCTTCTTCTTTACGCAATGCGATGCTTACGTTACCGATTTTTACTTCGTAGGTACTTTTGGTCAAAGCACACTCCAGCATTTTGACCTTAGCCCCTTTCATCAGTCCAAATGAGATGAGACGCTGTTTGAGCGGTCCGGCGGCATTGATTTTCACCACGGTGGCAACGCCTCCCTTGGTACACGCACTTAATAATGTCATAGTGTTGTCGTTCATACTTTATCCAATTAAAAGATCTTTCGTTTTAAAATTATATCACGATTAATTGACAATCATTCTCAAATACTTTTTTTAGCTTCTCATGATTTTCTCATCTACTTTTCCTATAATGCTTTACTATTCTATAAAAAGGGATTGAATGAGATTGTTTTTACAAATTATTGCTGTTGTTCTCATACCCGTATTCTCTTATGCAATGAGTTTCAATGAAATTTGCGATCATGCCTACAATGCTTCAAGTGAGATCATTACAACCAATGGTCATATTGCTTCTAATTCTCACTCTAAAGCTTCCGCTCTCGCAGGTGAGCCTTTGTCGCTAGAGGGAGATGCGAGCAGTGTCAAAGGAAAAGATTCTATAAACAGCGGGATGCGGTATGGTACCATGCTCAATTTTCATCTTAAAAGAGTTGCTGCTCAAGAGGCACAAGCAGATCAATATGACCAAACTTCCAAGATGTTTCATCAAGAAATCCAACTTCAACAAAAGCTCATCCAAGTAATCCTTAAACGTGATTGGCTCATTGCGACAATTGAGCAAGAGAAAATTAAAATTTTAAGGGAAAAAGTGGCCTCCACTAGCGAAGCGTGTAGGATAGGTCAAAAAAAAGTGGCTGCCGGGCGAATGTCACAGATGGAACTCTATAGACTGCAAAGTGATGAGCGTAATGCCGCTCAAGAATTGGCGATGGGAAAAATGGAATTCGAACACGCGCAACACAGCCTCCAAGAATCCGCTATGTTACACGAAGAGATTGTTATTGATGATTTAGATTTTGCGTTTATCGCCGATGACAATACGACAGAAGAGAAAATCAACAATGCCGCCCTATTGCAACTCCTGACGTCTCAGATTAATGCTCTTGATGCTCGGATTAAAAGTACCCGTTATGAGGGGAAGGATTTTCTATCGATGGGAGCCGGTGCAACGCATGAGCCGACACAAAACAGTATTGACTTTCGTATTAGTATCCCTTTGGTATGGAGCGAAAAAAATGACCAAAAAATTGCTGCATTGATGGCTGAAAAAAGTGCACTGCTTCATCGGCGAGACGTAACGCACCAAAAATTACAGATGAACATTCACACTCTTTTGGAGCATTTAGAGACAAGAGAAAAGCGGTTTAAAGAGTCGGTAAATGCGCAAAAGTACCAAAAAACACTGACGGAGATGGCACAAAAGGGATACGAAGGGGGTGTTGTTACCCAATTTGAATATTTGGCAACCAAAAATAGCTATTATGATGCACGATTACGCGCAGTAGAGCTTAAACGAGACTACATTCAAGAGATGAGTGCATTGGAAGAAAAATTGGGGAGAATTTGGTAATGAGATCACTATTTATAGTATTGGTACTGGCAGCAGCAGCGATGGCGCAAATCAGAATGAGTGATTCGCAAATTAAAAAAATCGGGATCAAAGTTGACATGGTTCATCTCATTAACAGTGAACCGATGGGACCGTTTATCGGGTTATTCGAATACAGTGACAAGGGATCTAAGAATTACACCCTCAGTTCGGAAGCGACCGTGGTGGAGTTGATGAAGCAAACCGGTGATCGTGTTAAAAAAGGGGAAGCCATTTGTAAAATTGCCTCGTCCGAACTTCTCGCAAGCCGATACGAATTAATTGATATGCGTAACCGTCTCAAATTAGCGCAGGAGTATGCACAAAAAGATGCCGGATTGTATAAAGACGGAGTCATCTCTCAACGCGAGTCACAAAAAAGTACCCTTGAAGTAATGAGTCTTCAAGCCAAAGTCGGCGAGATACAAAACCGTTTCATCTTTGCAGGGGCGGATATGGCTCCTAAAGAGGGGATGATATTTACGATTCGTTCGCATAAAAACGGGATTCTTGCCCATGCCCCGATCAAAACAGGGGAAAAGATAGATCCCTTTGTCCCTTATTTGAAAATAGCCGATGCCAGTGCCTTTAGCGCCTACATCAAAATTCCCCCCAAGATGATCGGCTCGATCCAAAAAGGGGCTGGCGTGATGGACAAACTGGGCGTACCAGTAGGAGAAGTGAGTGCTATCTCATCGTCTGTGGATATGATGAACAACTCCGCTACGGCGGTAGCCACCATTACCAAAGCCAATGAAGAGTACCGTGCAGGAACATCGAGTGAATTTTTTATCGCATCGAGCACAACAGAAAAATGGATCCTTCTACCCCGTGCCTCGGTAACAAAATACAAAGGAAAAGATATCTGTTTCGTAAAAACGGCGACCGGATTTGTACCGCAAACGGTTGAGATTCAGAAAATCTATAAAGAGCATATCGCCGTGAAGCCGGAAGATTTGGCTTTGCACGCACAGGTCGTGACCGAGGGGATTATCAATCTCAAAGGTATTCTCAGCGGTATGGGATTTGAATAATGCTTAATTCAATTATAGAATTTTCACTCAAACAGCGGCTGGTCGTTATTCTCCTCTCGTTAGCCCTTTTTTCGTATGGGGTCTACTCTTTCTTTAAAATACCGATAGATGCATTTCCCGATATCTCCTCCACTCAAGTCAAAATTATCATGAAAGCTCCGGGGATGACACCGGAAGAAGTTGAAAGTCGGGTAGTTAAACCGCTCGAAGCGGAACTGTTGGGGCTGGAAAATGAGAGGCTTCTCAAAAGTACCTCGAAATACGGTATCGCCGATGTGACGATTGATTTTATCGACGGATCGGATATTTATCGTGCCCGTGCGCAGGTGGCGGAAAAGCTCGGAGCGATTCTTCCAAACCTTCCAAAGGGGGTGAGCGGAGGGATGGCTCCTATTACGACTCCGCTGGGAGAGGCATTTATGTTCACCATCGAAGGGGATATAAGCCAAAAAGAGAAGCGTGAATTACTCGACTTCCTGATCCGTCCGGCACTGCGAGGGGCCAAAGGGGTTGCGGATGTCAATGCTCTTGGGGGAGAGGCGCGAGCGATTGTCGTACAGCCTGATTTTATGGCGATGCGCCATTTGGGAATCCCTCTGAGTACCCTCCAAGAAACATTGGAAAAAAATCTCAAAAATGACGGTGCCGGAAGGATCGATGAGCACGAAGAGAGCTTTTTGGTTAAAGTGGAAAGCGGTGTCAAAGATCCCGATGAGATTGCCAATATCACAATTCACTCCCCTAACGGTCCGATTCGAATTGGCGATTTTTGCGAAGTGCGTGATGATTCTCGAACACGGATGGGATTTGTCACCAAGGACGGTGTGGGTGAAGCAACCGAGGGGCTTGTTCTGACCCTAAAAGGAGCCAATGCCAGAGAGACCATTACCCAGATCAAAGATCGGCTTCAAAAGCTCGAACCGCAGCTTCCTGAGGGGGTTACGGTCGTCCCTTTTTATGATCGGAGCAATCTGATCGAAAAGGCAGTGGGGACGGTATCCAAAGCATTGGTCGAAGCGATTGTGTTGGTCATTATTCTCTTGATGCTCTTTTTGGGAGATATTCGTGCGGCGATTGCGGTGAGTGTGATCTTGCCGTTTTCCCTTGCGATCGCATTTTTAATGATGAAATATTTCGGGCTGAGTGCAAATTTAATGAGTTTAGGAGGACTGGCGATTGCGATCGGGATGCTGGTCGATTCGGCAGTGGTTGTAGTCGAAAATGTATTTGCACAGCTAAGCAAAAATGATCAATCCCTTCCAAAGCTCCATCAAGTGTATCGTGCGACCAAAGAGGTCAGTATTGCAGTTTTTAGCGGTATTTTGATCATTGCGGTCGTCTTTTTGCCGTTGTTGACATTGGAAGGGCTAGAGGGAAAACTTTTTGCCCCCGTAGCGATGACAATTGTTTTCGCACTGTTTGGTTCATTGGTTTTATCCTTAACCCTTATTCCGGTGGTCTCTTCTTTGATCCTTAAAAGTACGCCGCATGAAGAGACCCGTTTGGGTGCTTTTTTTGCTCGTATGTATGCCCCCATGCTCTTCTTTGCTCTACATCGTACCAAAACCCTTTTTATCGGAGCGATCCTCTTTTTGGCAATCAGTTTCTCCCTTTTTGGTGTTGTCGGTAAGAGTTTTATGCCCACCCTTGATGAGGGGGATATTATTTTGGGGGTGGAAACACCTCCCTCTATTTCGCTGGATGAATCCAAAGAGCTTAACCTTGCTATACAGCGCTCCATTTTGGCACATGTCCCCGAAGTTCAAAGAATTATTGCCCGAACAGGATCGGATGAACTGGGACTTGACCCGATGGGATTGAATCAAACCGATACATTTATCACCCTCAAGCCGATGGAGGAGTGGAAGGCAAAAAATAAAGAGGAGATCAAGGCAAAAATTCACGATGCCATTAAAGATTTCCCGGGGATCAGTTTTGGATTTACCCAGCCCATCGAGATGCGGGTATCGGAGATGCTGACCGGTTCGCGCGGTGATTTGGCTGTTAAAATTTATGGGAATGACATCGAAATCTTGAATGCGCTGAGCGAAGAGATCGCTGCAACGTTGGGCAAGATAAAAGGTTCATCCGAGGTTTTCACAACCCTCAACGAGGGGGTTAATTATCTGCGGGTCAAGCCCAATCGGATCGAATCTGCCAAAACAGGAGTTGACACGGCGGAGCTGGGTCTTTTTCTGAAAACAGCACTTGAGGGAGTTACCATCAGTGAACTTCCGATCAAAAATTCAAGAATACCGGTATTGATGCGGCTTGACAGTGAAGTATCTCAGGATATGGAGTTGTTTAAGTCGCTTGAACTTCCGTTGAGCAGCGGATTGTCGGTGCCGATTTCGAGTATCGCTGAAATACAATCGATTGAGGGTGTTTTGAAAGTTGATCGTGAAAATGCCCAGCGGCTGAGTACGGTTCGTGCTAATGTTGAGGGGCGCGATTTGGTGGGGTTTGTCGAAGAGGCAAAACAAAAAATTGATAAAAATATCCATTTACCCAAAGGGTATCATCTTGTGTACGGCGGGCAGTTTGAGAATCAACAGCGTGCGGCGGCTAAATTGATGACCGTTATTCCGGTTAGTATCGGAGTCATCTTTTTAATTTTATTTTTTACGTTCCGCTCTGTGAGCTCGACATTGCTCATATTGCTTAACATCCCTTTTGCCGTAACGGGGGGGATTATCTCGCTCACACTCAGCGGTGAATATCTCTCTGTTCCCGCATCGGTAGGCTTTATCGCTCTTTTTGGGATTGCCGTTCTCAACGGTGTCGTCATGGTGAGCTATTTTAATACCTTGCTCAAAAATGGAAGTACGATTGAAGAAGCTGTTCACGATGGGGCAACACGGCGTTTGAGACCGGTATTGATGACGGCGTTTATCGCGGCATTGGGATTATTACCACTATTGTTTGCTTCTGGTGTCGGAAGTGAAGTTCAAAAACCCCTTGCAATTGTAGTCTTAGGCGGGTTGGTAACCTCTACCATTTTGACCCTTTTGATTTTACCGCCAGCCTTTAAAATGGTTTATCTAAGGAGGAAACAATGAGTTTAAAAGGGATGGACCTTTATTTTGAGATGGAGAACAAAGATACCTTGGTCGATTTTTTATTGGCAAACGGGTATGATGATTTTTACTTTTTCCGTTGCAGTCACTATGGCGCAGGGGCATTTTTAATCAGTCCCGAAGAGCAGGTGAGTGCCAGACGAGAGTTTGGGCTGTTTCGTCTTTTTGTCAAAAATGAAGAGATACTATCCCTTGCTTCGTCCATCAAACACGAATTGAAAGAAAAAACACTTAAAATATTTAGCTATGAGGTTAATGAGATATAAATGCGAATATTGATTGCGGATGATGAAAAAGAGCTCTTGGAATTGCTGAAACTCTCGTTAGAGGGAGAGTGGATCGTGGATACGGTCTCATCAATCGATGAAGCCAAAGCCCATTTAGACGCTTACCATTATCAGGTCGTTCTTTTCGACCGTACGTTTAGCGGTGTCGATAGAGTCCGTGAACTCATCCGTTATGCCAAACAAAAGAATCACCAACAAGCCGTATTGGTGTTAAGCGCACTCGGAAGTGTCGATGAAAAGGTACAAGGACTCGAATTCGGAGCAGATGATTATCTTGAAAAACCCTTTGATCTTAAAGAGCTTCGTGCTCGTATTATCGCACTGAGCCGCCGTTTTTCACCAAAAATCAAGCAGTTTGAAGGGATTGAAATCGATCTCTTGCACCAGAGCATTGTAAAGGATGGAATAGTCATTACTCTCAGTAAGAATGAACATGCCCTTTTATTTTACCTTCTCTCTCGAGGATCGGTTGCCTCGCGTGAAGAGATTATGGATGGGCTGTACGATAATCCAAAAAATGTTACTCAAAATGCGGTCGATGAATTGGTTGCGAGGCTTCGTAAGAAACTTCACCCCTCTCTTATTAAAACGATCAAAACGCGGGGATATATCATTGAGAGTTAGACAAAGCGGATCATTAAAGATAAAAATAGCCCTTTTGTTTGCATTACTGATTGCTATTGCTTTTAGTATTAATTGGGAAGTAGCGATGGAAACCATACGGGGAGAAAAAATCGAGGATGTGGAAAAAGTACTTCATCACATTTTAAGCGAGAGTGTGGACGAGTATATTTCTGAGCCTCTTGATACCCACAGTGATCTCTCTTTTTTGTATGCAATTCCCCATAACCAAATGATTTTGCACGATTCCGAAGTAAGTCATTTACAGTTTTTAATTTCCAAGATGCCGTATTCCGTCCATCAAAATACAATAACTGCCTCTATTCAACTCCGAGGCGGTCTTTATCTTAATGCCATCAGCGATGATCTAAAAGTCCGATTATCAGTACATAAATATGGTGAAAAACTTATTTTTAGGTATATTTACTCCCTTTTGACCATTTTGGTCATTAGCATTTTTTTATTACACTATTATATGAAACCTTTAGGAATCTTGGCACGAAAAACACGGGATTGGAAGAACGATGATCCGTTTGAATTTTCACTAAACAGCCCGGGCAAAGAGATTGAAGAGGTATCGGATGCTTTTAGTGCATTGATTCGTCGGCTTGAGGGGTTTCGAACCAAAGAGAAAGAGCTCTTCAAAGAGGCAGCACATGAACTTAAAACGCCGCTGGCATTGATGCGTTCACGATTGGATGTCTATGAGAGTAGCCAGCGGTATGAAAAAACGAAATTTGTCACTGATTTGGGCAAAGATATTGAGAGGTTGACAAGTGAATTAAAAAATGTCCTTTTTTTAGAGAGCTCTGATTTTGAAGATCCGGTATCCATCAATATCAATACATCCTTGCAGAGTATTGTTGATAAAGTAGACATCCTTGCGAAACGAAAAAAACTGTTTATTCAGCTGCCTACCCAAAGTTTTACCGTTACTACGCCTGAAAAATTACTCAATAAAGTTCTCACAGCTTTGATTGAAAATGCTATGACGTATGCCACTGAAAATAGCCAAATTGATATAGAGATCGATCAACTCTCGAGAACCGTTACCATAGCCAACAGTTCTGGCGATGAAAAATATCTTTTTAGCTCCAAAATAGGTCATAAGATGCTACTGAGACTCAGTGAGAAACTTGATTTTACGTATGAAATTACCCAATACGCCTCTCGATACGCCATTACTCTTAAATTTTCGTAAGCACTTGTTATAATAACGGTATTTATCTCTCTTAACAGGAATACGATGCAATTTTTATGGCGTTCAACGAGTCACTTTAACCTCGCCAACTTAGTGACGATGGCAAACATCACGTGTGGTCTTCTCGCTACTTATTTTATCACCCAAAATCATTTTATGATTGCTGTTGTCCTCGCATGGATGGGGGGAGCCTTTGACATCATTGATGGGAAAATCGCCCGTAAATTTGGTCTCTCGAATGAATTTGGAATTCAGCTTGACTCCTTCGCTGACTTTCTAAGCTTCGTCCTCGTCCCTACCTTTTTTATCTTTCAGTCGGTCTATACCGATCTCACAGGACTGCCCCTCATTATCACCTCTATCGCTTCGATCTATTACGTCATCAGTGGTCTGCGCCGTCTGATCCAATTTAATATCAATGCCGATGTTGGAGAAGTTGCAAAACACTTTACGGGTGTACCGACACCACTTGGCGCGATTTTGTTGTGGCTTGTATGGTTGGGATCAGGTTTTATCGGATGGATGGGAGTGCTCGCCCTGATGATTATTATCGGAGCACTGCTAAACTCTAAAGTGAAGATTCCGCATTTATAGAAAGTATACTAAATCTCTTCTTCCACATCCTCTATCACCGACAAAGGAAGCATCTTCTTCGGCTTCAACCCCAGCTTACGCATAGACTCCACACGGCGGATAAGATTCCCTTTTCCGCTAGAGAGTTTGTTCATTGCCCCTTCATAACTTTTTTGGGTTCGTCCAATCTGCTCACCGATTTTCTCCATATCCTCCACAAACGCCACCAATTTTTCGTAGAGTGCTTCAGCCGATTCAGCAATCGCTTTAGCATTGCGCTCTTGGTATTCACTTCTCCAAATATGCTCTATAGTGCGTAATGTCACTAGTAACGTGGAGGGAGAAACAACGACAATATTTTGTTCATACGCTGTTTTGAAAAAGGTGTTGTCCTGTTCCAGTGCGAGGAGAAATGCCCCCTCAATCGGCATAAAGAGGAGGACAAAATCGAGAGTACGAACACCGCTGAGCTGTTCATACCGTTTACCACTTAGTCCTTTTATATGTCCGTGAATAGAGACGAGATGCTGTTTAAGTGCGTGGGCACGTGCTTCGTCATTTTCGGCACGGATAAACGCATCGTAGGCAACCAACGAAACTTTCGAGTCAATAATAATGTCTTTGTTCTGTGGGAGATGGACGATGACATCGGGGCGGAATTTTTTTCCCTCTTCATCGCTATACGTATTTTGGGTTTCATATTCATGCCCTTCTCTCAATCCTGAATCTTCCAAAATTCGTTCCAGTACAATCTCCCCCCAATTTCCTTGGGTTTTATTTTCTCCCTTAAGAGCATTGGTAAGATTGATGGCATCTTCACTGAGACGTTCATTGAGAGATTTTAGGCGGAGGATTTCGTCTTTGATGCTTTGACGTTCTTTGGCATCGTGGATAAACTGTTCTTTACTCTGAGTAGCAAAATTGGTGATCTGCTCACGAAACGGTTTGAGCAATAAATCAAGCCCTTTGGTATGTGCTTCATCAAAGGTTTTGGCTTTTTGGTCAAAAATCTGTGTCGCCAACTGTTCAAACTGCCCTTTCATTTGCAGTTTCGCTTCATCAAGAAGACGAATTTTCTCTTCAAAGGCACGTGCCGATTCCTCATGTCGCGTATGCAGTACCACAAAATCCCGCTCAAGTGCGTGATAATCACCCGTTTTAGCTTCAAGTTTTGATTGAGACTCCATGCGCAATTGATGTTCTTGATTGAACATTTCTTGAATTTGCAAAGCACGTGATTCCAACAAAGCGTATTCTTGACGGGATTGATTCCACATCCACGCGAGTATTCCAGTAGTTAAGGTGGCGATTAGGGTTGTTATTTCATAGTTCATGGTGTGATTATAGCCAACCGCCACCTAAGGCGAAAAAAATATGGCATGGTGTAATATTTTTCCATGAAAATATCTCCAAATACCCAATGCCCATGCCATAGCGGTGAAAAATACAAAAAATGCTGTCAGCCTTACCACAAAGGGATATTCCCCTCTAATGCCCTCAAATTGATGCGCTCACGGTATAGTGCTTATGCTTTGCACCTAGCGGAATACATTATCAATAGTACTCATCCCAACAATCCTGATTATGGTGATGAAACAGCAATATGGAAACAAAGCATTTTAGAGTTTTGCCAAAATACCCAATTTTTAGGATTAAAGATTAGCGAATTTATTGAGGGTGAAATGGTTGCTTATGTGACGTTTGAAGCAAATCTCTCTCATACGATTTTGAGAGAAAAAAGTCGCTTTTTAAAAGATGAGGGAAAATGGCTTTATGAAAGCGGTGATTTTACAGATAAGGGTTCCCATTAATTACCAACCGAAATCCAATATCGTTTGAAGTAAAGTCTGGACGTGAATACCCACGAAACGAGCTGCGTAAGCATAGGTATCCCGTTTTATAGCTCCCACCGCGTCGAACTTTAAATGATTCGCTTTCAAAACCGCCGATACGAGGACTTCCATCACTGGGAGCTCCCACATAATTGGCAAAAAAATCGTCTTCACACCACTCCCATACATTCCCTAATAAATCATAAATGCCCAAACGGTTCGGAAGTTTTTCTCCTACAACGGAGGTGCGAATATTGGCACTGTACTCATACACAGCATAATCATCCAGTAACGATTCAGAATCGCCAAACGTAAAACGGGTATTTCCCCCAGCTTTGGCTATATATTCCCATTGTGCTTCACTAGGGAGTGCATAAAAGAAAGTCTTCCCCTCATAGCGATTAATCAGTTCAACATACGCTTTTGCATCAAACCAACTCACCTGCTCAAGGGGATGTTGATGAGAACTCTCTTCTTCAACTTGATTATTTTTAAAATGAGAGGGATTAACCCTTGTTAGCTTATAGTACTGTTCTTGTGTTACTGGATATTTTGATACCCAAAATCCTTTTAGTTTTACCACGTGAGAAGGCGATTCAACATCCCCTCCTTCACTGTATTGGGGATTGCGTCCCATCATAAACTCGCCGCCATCGATATAGAGAAATTCCATTCCAATAGAATTCGTAAAGCTTCGAGGAAGCTCAGGAATAGGTTCACTTAGTGGGATAACCTCAGGTTTCTTTTTTAAAAAATCGAACAAAACTGACCTTGTAAAATATATTATTTATCACTTCATCTCAAAGTAGCATAGCAAAAAGTGTTCTCTAATTTAGCACCCCACCATCTCAATACAATCTTCCCCTTTAGGAATCAGACATAAAAAGACATACGCCTCATCCCCCATCGTCTCATAACTGTGGGCAACACCTGCGGGGATAAAGAGAATATCCCCTGCAACCGCTTCAAATGTTTCATCCCCACACTTCACGCTCGCTTTCCCTGAGAGGACATACTGCTCATGCTCAACCGTATTGGTATGATGGGGCATAAAACCGCCCGCATCGATCGTAAAACAGCGCATTGCAAAATTAGGAACTTCTTGCAAAGAGAGAAGCATCTGCATACTCACCCCAACTCCTGCTTTTTGTGGCATAGATTCGATAGAGTTTAATTTTCGATGTATCATTATTCATCCTTTTTTTGGTTGTATTATCCCATATTTTCCTCAAACTTGACAACCCTATCGCCATTGATTATAATGTCACAAACCAAAAAGACTCTCAAGCAATCTACAACTTTCTTCTATTGCACAAAATTCACATACCCTAAGGCTTCTTTCATAATGAGCGATAACGCAAAAACCCCTACTCCTCGAAATAACTCCAAAAATCGTACTCATACCCCAGTAGAAGGGTTTACGATTGAAGCCCTTAGAACAAAAACACTTGAAAACCTCCTAGAGATTGCAACGTCTCTCAACGTCGAAGATCCCAATGAACTCAAGCGTCAAGACCTCATCTTCGAAATCCTTAAAACCCAAGTACAGCAAGGCGGATTTATCCTCTTTACGGGTATTTTGGAAATTATGCAAGACGGTTACGGTTTTTTACGTGCTGTCGACCAAGGTTTCAGTGATTCGATGCATGATGCCTACGTTTCAAGCACTCAAATTCGCCGTTTTGCACTGCGTAATGGGGACATCGTTACGGGACAAGTACGTGCGCCAAAAGATCAAGAGCGCTATTACGCCCTTCTAAAAGTCGAAGCAATCAACTATCTTCCACCTGAAGAGTCTAAAAAACGTCCATTGTTTGAAAATCTCACTCCGCTTTACGCACTTGAACAGCTTAAGCTTGAGTATCAACCAACGCATCTGACTGGACGAATGATGGATTTATTCTGTCCGGTCGGTAAAGGTCAGCGCGGTCTCGTTGTTGCCCCTCCGCGCTCAGGAAAAACAGAACTTTTAAAAGAAATTGCTCATGGTATTACCACTAATCATCCCGAAGCGGAGCTCATGGTATTACTCGTCGATGAACGTCCTGAAGAGGTCACCGATATGGAGCGCTCTGTTAAAGGTGAAGTTTACAGTTCTACCTTTGATGAGCCTGCCAAAAATCACGTTAAAGTCGCTGAAATGGTTATCGAACGTGCAAAACGTCGTGTAGAACTTGGTAAAGATGTTGTTATCTTGCTTGACTCTATCACCCGTCTTGCCCGTGCTTATAATACCGTTACTCCAAGCTCAGGAAAAGTCCTTTCAGGGGGAGTCGATGCCAACGCATTGCACAAACCAAAGCGTTTCTTTGGTGCAGCACGTAACATCGAAAACGGCGGAAGTTTGACCATCATCGCTACTGCGCTTGTCGAAACAGGCAGTAAAATGGACGAAGTTATTTTCGAAGAGTTCAAAGGGACAGGAAACTCCGAGGTTGTTCTCAGCCGTAAGATTTCAGAGCGTCGCATCTATCCTGCGATCGATATTCTCAAATCAGGTACGCGTAAAGAAGAACTTCTTTTAGGAGCTGATGTCCTTCAAAAAGTATTCGTTTTACGCTCAATGCTGCACAAACAAGAAGATGAAGTCGAAGCATTACGTTTCCTCTACAACACCATGCTCAAGAGCAAAAGCAACACCGAATTTCTTGACAGCATGAACGAGTCGAATAAATAATGCGTGTCGGTGTCTTCGATAGTGGGGTTGGAGGCTTAAGCGTCGTCAAATCACTGTTGGAACACCACCTCTTCGAAGAGATCATCTATTTTGGTGATACCGCCCGCGTCCCTTATGGGGTCAAAGATCAAAACACCATTATCCGCTACTCCCTCGAAGCAATTGAGTTTTTTAAAAACTTTGAGATCGACTTGCTCATTACTGCGTGCAATACCGTCAGCGCGTATGCCCTTGATGAGATGCGTCTTCAGAGTGATCACGATGTTATCGGAGTTGTTGATCCGGGAGTATTGGCTCTCAAAAATGCCATTCCCGATACCGATGCCAACATCCTCATCTTAGGAACCAAAGCAACCGTTAAATCAGGTGCGTACACAAAAGGGCTCAATGCTTTAGGGTATCACAATCTCAGTGCCATTGCCACAGGTTTACTCGTCCCCATCGTCGAAGAGGGATTGTATGAAGGAGAAGTCCTCCAAAGTACCTTGCACCATTATTTTGGCAATTTACCCAAAGCTCCTGATGCTATTATCCTTGGATGTACCCACTTCCCCCTTATAGCCAATGCCATAGAGTCTTATTTCGAAGGAAAAAGTACCCTTCTCCACTCAGGAGAAGCGATTGTCGAATATCTGGAGCGTCATTACGATTTTACCCAGCGCTATGAGAAAACAGAACTAAAATTTTTTGCTTCTGAAAATCCCGAAGGGTTACGACGAACCGCAAAAGAGTGGTTACAATTATAAAATTTAAAGACTGGATTCCCGCCTACGCGGGAATGACGGGCTACGTCATCCTCGGGCTTGACCCGGGGATCCATCCCCTAAGTCACAAGGAGAAGAAATGGCTCAAAATTCAGAGGTTTTAGCCCTCAAATACCGCCCAAAACGATTCGAGGAGCTTATCGGTCAAGAGAGTATCTCTCAAACTCTCAGCCTTGCCCTTGATTCCAAACGCCTTTCCCATGCGTATCTTTTTTCAGGACTTCGCGGGTCAGGGAAAACTTCTACGGCACGGATTTTTGCCAAATCGCTCATGTGTGAAAACGGTCCAACGTCTTCACCGTGTGATGTCTGTTCCCACTGTGTGATGGCAAACGAAGGTCGTCACATCGACATCATCGAAATGGATGCCGCATCCAGCCGTAAAATCGATGACATCCGTGACCTCATCGAAAACACCAAATACCGTCCTGCAAGCGGAAATTTTAAAATTTTCATCATCGACGAAGTGCATATGCTCACCAAAGAGGCGCATAATGCCCTCCTTAAAACTCTCGAAGAGCCCCCTGAATATGTCAAATTTATCCTAGCAACGACCGATCCTCTCAAGCTCCCTCCGACCATTTTGAGCCGTACCCAGCATTTTCGTTTCAAGCGCATCAGTCACCCCAATATCGTTAATCACCTCAGCCATATTCTCCATCTTGAAAATATCGAATTCCAAGCCGAATCCCTCGATATTCTAGCCCGTAGCGGTTCAGGGAGTCTACGGGACACTCTCACCCTTCTCGATCAGGCAATTATCTACTCCAAAGGTTTTGTAGACGTAAAAACCGTTGCCGATATGTTAGGACTTCTTGATCCTGAGTACATTTCTCTCCTGTTTGACGCGATTTTTGCCAAAGACCGAAATGGACTCATCACAATACTCAAAGAGCTCGAAGCCTATGAAGCAGAAATGGTAGTCGATGAGCTGATCGCATTTCTCAAAGAGAAGCTTTACGAAGGGGATCATCGCTTTAGCTCTCTGGTGATTGAGCGATTTTTCCGAATCCTCAGTGATGCCAAAACCCTCTTTGCCATCAATGCCGATGGCGGATTTGTCATAGGACTGATTCTTTTCAAAATGATCGAAGCGCTGAAAATTAAAGAGATTGATGAGATGATCGAATCCCTCGAATCACGTACACCGCTCCATACAACTCCAAATACGACACCGGTAGCGACAACTCCTCAACCTGTCCAAAAAATCACCGTAACCGCTTCTGAAGTCTCCCCCTTTGATCATTTATGTGCCAAAATCCGTGATCGTGATGCTGCCCTTTCACGCTGCTTTGAGAGCAATATCACGTTTGTTTCATTTGCTGACAATACCCTCACGTGGGAAAGCTGTGCCGAAGGAAATGACAGAGAACTTTTGAAGCATGGCTACTCCATTATCCGACAATTTGTCCGTGAAATTTATGGACTTGATACCGCCATAAAATCTCAAGGATGTACCAAAGAAGCAGTCACAGAAGCTCCAACACCTGAACCTATCGTTGAACCCACTATCGAACCTATCGTAGAACCCGCCTCTATGGTCGAAGATGTTGAGATTAGTGTTGGAAGCTGTGTAAGTCAATGCGATGAAACGAGTGTCAAAGAGTTTGATGGTTCAGATGTTCTCAAAGAACCCATGATTGCCAAAGCCGCTGAACTCTTTGAGGCAACAAAAATTACGGTACAGTCGAAAGTATAACGTCTTCCCGCGAGGGTGCAAGTGAATGGCTCACTTCCCTTGTCTGAATCTAATCAAACAAATTACCGGTAATAACACCCTCAAAAAGGAAATAAAAAATGAAAGAAATACTTATCACCAATGATGACGGATACGAATCCCAAGGATTATTGGCCCTGATTGATGCATTAAAAGATTTAGGGCGTATTACGGTTGTTGCCCCTTCAACCGAAAAATCGGCGTGTGGACACTCCCTCACCCTTACTCGTCCCCTTTCATTTATCAGTGTTGGGGATGATTTTTATAAACTTGATGATGGTACACCCAGTGATTGTGTCTATTTGGCTTTAAATTCACTGTTTGAGCTCAAAAAACCGGATCTCGTGATTAGCGGGATTAACAAAGGATCAAATATGGGGGAAGACATCACCTACTCAGGGACGGCAGCCGCAGCAATGGAAGGGGTATTACAAGGTATCCCCTCTATCGCAATTTCCCAAGTGATGGATTTTACTCAGCCTGTAGGTGATTTTGCCCTTGCCAAAAAAGCGATTCGAACCCTTGTCGAAAAAATCTTTGAGGAGGATTTTCCACTGAGTGAGCGGGAATTTTTAAACGTTAATATTCCGTACGATAGTGAAGAACTGATATTTGAAATCACCTATGCAGGGTATCGATTTTATGCCAATGATGCCCATTTACACCGTAATCCGCGAGGACTTGAATATTATTGGCTAGGGCTGCACCCTCTCGAATACAAAGCAAGAGAAAATCGTACGGGAGTATGCGATTTTGAGGCGATTGAAGCAGGAAGAGTATCGGTGAGCCCGATTAAATTGGATTTAACGGCGTACAAATCGATGAAAAAATTACGAGAGTGGCTGTGAGAAACGCTCGAACCAAACTTGTTTTTGGTGAAGAGACGTATGAAAAGCTTCAAAACGCCAAAATCCTTCTCCTTGGAGTAGGGGGAGTGGGAAGTTTTTGTCTGGATTGCCTTTATCGTTCCGGTGTGCGTGATATTACTATCATCGATTTTGACCGTTATGATGCGACTAACCAAAACCGTCAGATGCACTCGGAGATGCATGAGGGGGAGTTAAAAGTTCAAGCGTTAAAAAGCCACTATCCCGAAGTTATTGCAATTGCAGAAAAAATCACCCCCCAATGGGTAGAAGCTTTTGATTTTGAATCCTACGATCTGATTCTTGATGCCATCGATGATATGTGGGCAAAAATTGCTCTTATCCAAAAATGCTACCCTAAACTCATCTGCTCCGTCGGTTCCGCCAAACGGCTTGATCCTACCAAAATCGAAGTGCGCTCCATCTGGAAAACTGAGGGTGACCCTTTTGCTTCCAAACTTCGTAACGAATTGCGTAAACGGAAGTTTAATGGTGATTTTAGCTGTATTTGCAGCAGTGAGCACCCCCGTATCAAAGAAAAAGGGAGTTTTGTCGCCGTAACGGGTGCGTTTGGGCTAGCGATGTGCTCGCTGGCGTTGCGACAGATTACAAAGCTTTAGTCTCTTCTGTGTAACCTGTTTGTTACCTGAGAGGTTTATACTCTCGACATGGAACCTTTGCACCCTTTTTATGAACGCTATCTTGATGTTTTAGATGTGGCATTTCAACCCATTGTTGACATTCATTCGGGTGAATTGTTTGGGGTAGAAGCCCTTTTACGAGGGACTGACACCCTCGGATTTGAGTCGATTGAGTCTTTTTTTGACCGTTTGTTTGAAGAAAATATCTTATATACGTTTGATCTTGCCCTTCGTGAAAAAGTGATTAAGAAATTTGCTACGATTGGCTTTCATTCGGAAATCAAACTTTTTTACAATCTTGATAATCGTCTTTTTGGGATGTCTGATTTTTCAAAGGGGAATACCTCCCGTATTTTGAAACGCCATGGTTTGGATCATAAAAGTATGGTGTTTGAACTCTCAGAGCATAATGAAATTGTCAATATTGATCATTTTACCCGCCTTATGAGCCACTATCGGAATGAGGGTTTTTGTGTTGCGATTGATGACTTTGGAATTGGTCAGTCGGGATTCAAGATGTTGTATCACGCTACCCCCAATATTATTAAAATTGACCGATTTTTTTTAAGTGACATTGATAGTGATCAGAAAAAAAAGCTCTTGGCTCGAAATATGGTTCAGTTATCTACGTCGATGGGATGCCGTGTTATTGCGGAAGGGGTAGAAACCGAAGCAGAATTCTTAGTGTGCAAGGAAATAGGGTGCCATTTAGTACAAGGCTATTTTGTCCAGCGTCCGACATGTGATTGCTCGTTGTTACGTTTGCAATATCCTCATGTGAATGCTATTGCATTGTTAGAGAAGCGAATACCGGGTGATCAAAATATTATACGTAAACGGTTGGAAGTACTGGAAGCCGTATCGATTAGTGATTCGATGGAGTCCTTGGTTGAAAAATTCAAACTGGACAGGGAGCTCTCTTTGATCCCTATTCTTGATAATCAAGGTTCGCCAGTAGGGATTATCCATGAACATCGCCTCAAAGCTGTTATCTATTCCCCTTTTGGACAATCATTGATTCAGAATAGTTCCTCTAACTTTTCAGTGTTAGAAACCTATTTGGAATCGATTCCTATCGTGGAGGTAACGATGCCTCTTGAGACGATTGTGGAGCTCTATTCGCTTTCAGATCGCGCACCTGGGGTCTTGGTGACAGAGTCTTCCAAGTATATCGGTTATTTGAGTGCACGAGTGATGATTGAAGCGGTGCATGAACGCAATTTGATTCGAGCACGTGATCAAAACCCACTCAGTAGACTTCCTGGAAATTTTATGATCAATGAACACATCGCCCAAGCTTTTGATTCAAAGAGCAATAGCGCTTTTTGTTATTTCGATTTTGATCATTTCAAACCTTACAATGATCACTATGGATTTCGTAATGGTGACAGAGTCATCGTTCTCTTCGCCGAATTAATGCACAAGATCTTCTTGAATGAGTATTTTATCGGTCATATCGGAGGAGATGACTTTTTTGCCGGTACTGTAATCAAAAATGAGGCGATGTTTGATGAGTTTTGTACTTTGGTACGACACCTTATTCACCAATTTAGCGAAGATGTCCGTGAATTTTACAGTGCCGAAGATCGTGAACGCGGGTGTATTGTTGCTGAAGATCGAGAGGGAAAAAGAAGAGAATTTTCCCTTCTCAATGTAAGTGCGGTCATTGTTTACAAAGGGAAGAACTCATCGATTCATTCGGCAGAGCAGCCTCAAAAGATTTTTGCCATAGAGAAGAAAAATGCAAAAAAAGCCCCTGAACATCTTTGTGTGATTATCGATTAGTATAGTTTGGTATAATACTCCATTATTACTGCACGCGGAGAGAATAGTGGAACAAAAAGAGCCTATGACCAAATACGGATTTCAACGATTATCCGATGAGCTAAATACCCTCAAAAATATCGATCTTCCCGAAGTAAATGTCGAAATAGACCGTGCCAAAGAGTATGGTGATTTAAAAGAAAATTCCGAATATCATGCGGCGCGTGAAAAACAAGCCTTTATCGGAACGCGTATAGCAGAACTGGGTGCCGTGATTTCACGTGCTCAGATTGTTGATCCTAGCGAGTTGGAGCATGCTCGTGTGAGTTTTGGCTCGACGGTGGTATTGTGTGATCTTGATACCGATGATGAGGTAACCTATACGATTGTCGGTGGATGTGAGAGCAATCCCTCACGCGGGCTTATCTCTTTTAACTCTCCGTTAGCCAAACAGCTTTTAGGACACGAGGAGGGAGATGACATTAAGGCAAAACTCCCCGGCGGTATCAAAAAATTCGAGGTGCTAGAGGTTAAATATCAGGAGATAGTCTTTGAGTGCCATTAATGTCGGGATTATCGGGGTTAGCGGGTACACGGGCTTAGAGCTTGTTAAAATGCTGATCAATCATCCAACGTTTACGCTCACGTATTGTGCAAATACCGAGGGTGAAACGACGTTAAGCGATTTGCATCCTGCCCTTTTGGGTGTGTGTGATATGGGGGTTGAAAAAGTTGATTTGGATCATGCGGCCTCTCTTTGTGAACTGATATTTTTGGCACTTCCTCATAAAACCGCGATGAATACTGCCAAAGGTTTGTTGGAGCGCGGGGTCAAAATCGTCGATCTCTCTGCCGATTATCGTCTGAGTACCGAAAATTACGAAGCCTTTTATTGTGAGCATGAAGATGTAGAGAACCTTGAACACGCTGTCTACTCCATTCCCGAACTTCACGGTCGACGTGCAGAGGGTTCACGATTGGTTGCCAATCCGGGATGTCACGTAACGGCAACCCTTATGGCGTTAGCCCCTTTTTTAGAACACATTGACACGACGCAGCCTATTTTTATTGACTCCAAAACAGGGGTTTCAGGTGCGGGTAAATCTCCTACGGCAGGTGTCCATTATGTGAGCGTGAATGATAATATCAACTGCTACAACATCATAAAACACCGTCATGCTATCGAGATAGAACAACACGCGAGTATCCTATGCGGCAATGAGGTTAAAGTGACGTTTGTCCCCTCTCTCGTTCCTATGACACGCGGGATGTTGGCGTGTGTCTACGCTACATTGAAATCAGATGTTCAACCACAAGAGCGGTTGGAAAAATTTTATGAGAATAAACCTTTTGTCCGTGTTCGCACTGCACCTCCTCACACCAAAATGACCTCAGGAACGAATTTTGCGGATGTGTATGCCACGCGTCATGGAAATGCCCTTGTGAGTATGTGCGCGATTGATAACCTTATGCGCGGAGCGAGTTCCCAAGCGCTGGTCAATGCCAATATTATGATGGGCCTGGATGAAGTACTTGGAATTCCTGTGATAGCGTATGTCCCTTAAAGAGCTTCGAGAGGGGGCTATTCTTGTGGCTGATTCCCATTATGCTCCATGGAGAACCCCTTTTATCGATTTTTTGCGTGCGCTAGAGAGCGGAGAAATTCAAACAACACAGCTTATTTTAATGGGGGACAATTGTGACCTTCTTTTTGGTCCTATCACTGAAACATCACTGTTAAATCAAGAGCTCATTACACTTCTTAACTCCCTTTCGGTAAAAATAGAAATATTCTATTTAGAAGGGAATCATGATTTTAGACTCACCTCTATTTTTCCCCATATATTCGTTGTTCCACGCCATCAACAACCTTTTATAATGGGATACGGCTCTCAAAAAATTGCTCTATTGCATGGGGATATTGGGGTTGCATTTGGGTATAAACTTTATACTGCCCTTATCCGTAATCGTCCCATTTTGTATGCTCTCAATATCATTAATAACCTTTTTGGCGGAGCTATTATTAAGTGGCTAAGTCGGGATATGCAGCGTAAAAATCATTGCAAAAAAATCGAAAACTTTGAGGCAATTGCGCATCGTCATAATGGGGAAAAATGGATTGATGAGTGTGATATGGTCATCGAGGGGCATTATCACCAAAACAAATCTTTTGACTTTGAAACGTATCGTTATATCAACTTGGGTGCTTTTGCTTGTAATGAAAGAGTTTATGTTGTAAAATCGTTACCAAATCAACTCATTTTAGATGAAGCACTATTTAGCAAGGAGCCCCGATGAAGGGACACGGAGATATTCTAAAAGTCGGAACGAATGAGATGGAATTGGTCGATTTTCGGATTTTTAAGCGTGAAGGGGATGAGATCTATGAAGGAATTTATGGAATCAATGTTGCCAAAGTACGTGAAATTATTCGACTTCCGATGCTTACTGAGCTACCGGGAACGCCCCCCTTTATAGAGGGGATTTTTGATCTTCGAGGGGTGGTCATCCCCGTTATCAATCTCGCTAAATGGATGGGAATTGACGCACCTGAAGAGATGGAACGGGGCGCTCGCGTCATTATTACGGAGTTTAACAATATTCTGATCGGCTTCGTGGTGCATGAAGCCAAGCGTATCCGGCGTATTAACTGGAAAGATATTGAGCCTGCATCGTTTTTGGATAGCAGTACGGATGGATCGAAGATAACGGGAGTGACCCGTATTGAAGATGACAATGTGCTATTGATTTTGGATTTGGAAAGTGTGGTCCAAGAACTCGGACTGTATCAGCCCAACCATGCCTCTATGAATGAACATAATAGCAAGTTTGATGGTTATGTTTTGCTTCTTGATGACAGCTCAACAGCGCGCCATATTATCAAAGATGCCTTAGAAAAAATGGGCTTTCATGTGATTGAGGGGAGTGATGGTCAGCAAGGATTGAAAATTTTGGAAGATCTTTATGCCGCACATGGTGATGCCCTCTCTTCGAAACTTCGTCTTATCGCATCGGACATTGAAATGCCCCGTATGGATGGATTTCATTTTGCTGCAAAGGTAAAAGAAGATCCACGGTTTAAGATGATTCCTATCGTATTTAACTCCTCGATAAGCGATCATTTTAGTGAGATGCGCGGTAAGGAAGCAGGGGCAGAAGCCTATTTAGTGAAATTTGACTCAAATGTATTTTATGACGAAATCGCACGTGTAGTGCAAGCACATATTCAGTAGGGGTAGAAGATGGATGAATTTGAAGAGATATTACAAGATTTTTTGATTGAAGCATTTGAGCTGATCGAACAGCTCGACCAAGATTTAGTAGAATTGGAAACACGTCCGGATGACTTGGATTTGCTCAATCGTATTTTCCGTGTTGCCCATACGATCAAGGGGGCAAGTTCATTTCTAAATTTTGATGTGCTGACCCATTTGACACACCATATGGAAAACTTGCTCAACATGGCACGACACGGTGATCTTGTTATCGATGCCAATGTTATGGACATAATTCTTGAATCCATCGATTTGATGAAGGCTCTTTTGGTTCGTATTCGTGACCGTGGAGAAGATTCCGGATTGGATGTTTCAGGGTGTGTTGCGAGATTGGACGCGGTGGCAAATGGTGATGCAGCACCAGAACCGGTTGTAGAAATCGCTGTCATTCAAGAGGCTGTAGCAATGCAAGTCGATGAGGAAGAACCTGATTACTCGACTATGAGTGATGCCCAAGTAGAAGCAGAGATAGAGAGACTTTTAGCACAAAAGCAAGCGGAAGTTGCCGCCAAGCGTTCTGGCAGTAATGAGGCAGTGAAGAGTGAAGAAGCTGAGCCTGATTATGCGAATATGAGCGATGCCCAAGTGGAAGCGGAAATTGAGCGGTTATTACTCGAAAAACAAGCTCAAGACGCAGCCAAACGTGCTCAAAAAAATCAAAATACAGCTCCTCAAGCATCCGTTGCCCCTAGTACACCTGCTGTTGTGACGCCACCTGTACCACAACCTAAAGTCGAAGTAGTTCCTGTAGCAAAAGCCGCTCCTGCTACTCCTGCACCGCGCCGAAGTGAGCCAAAAGAAGAGGGGGATTCTAAAGGGGGAGGGGTTGAACAAACGATTCGTGTTGATGTCAAGCGTCTCGATCACCTGATGAATCTTATCGGAGAACTCGTACTGGGTAAAAACCGTTTGATTAAAATTAATGATGACGTGGAAGAGCGATACGAAGGGGAGGCATTTTTAGAAGAGCTTAATCAAGTGGTATCGATTGTCTCTTTGGTTACGACCGATTTGCAGATTGCCGTTATGAAAACACGGATGCTTCCTATTGGTAAAGTATTCAATAAATTCCCCCGTATGATTCGAGACCTTTCACGTGAATTGAATAAAAAAATCGAATTGGAGATCGCAGGAGAAGAGACAGAGCTTGATAAATCCATTGTCGAAGAGATTGGTGATCCGCTGGTCCATATCATCCGAAACTCATGCGATCACGGGATTGAAGTGGGTGAGGTTCGTCTCGCTGCTGGCAAATCGGAAGTGGGTACAATCCAGCTCAAAGCGTATCATGAGGGCAATCATATCGTTATTCAAATCATCGATGACGGAAAAGGGCTTGATGCTGACATGCTCAAGCAAAAATCGATCGAAAAAGGGATTATTACCGAAAAAGAAGCGGATGCCATGAGCGAAAAAGAGGCGTTTGGTCTGATTTTCCGCCCAGGTTTCTCGACAGCGGCACAAGTGACCAGCGTTTCAGGGCGCGGTGTGGGTATGGACGTAGTAAAAACGAACATCGAAAAACTTAATGGTATGATTGATATTGATTCTGAAGTGGGTCATGGGACATCAATGAAGCTCAAAATTCCATTGACCCTTGCGATTATTCAAGCCTTGTTGGTAGGGGTTCAAGAAGAGTATTATGCTATTCCCCTTGCATCTGTTCTTGAGACGGTTCGTATTAGCAAAGACGAAATTTATACCGTAGAAAACCGTTCGGTTATGCGCCTTCGTGACGAAGTTCTCTCTCTTGTACATATCGGAGATATTTTTGAAGTAGAGCGTGTATTTGATAACAGTGAACATGCATACGTTGTTGTCTTGGGTCTAGCAGAGAGCAAAATCGGTCTTATCGTCGATACCCTCATAGGGCAAGAAGAGATCGTTATCAAATCTTTAGGTGAGTATCTCAAAGGGATCGAGGGGATAGCCGGGGCGACCATTCGCGGAGATGGCGGTGTAACCTTGATCGTAGATGTTGCTGCGTTGATGCAAATGGCGAAATCGGTCAAATCCACCGTTGGCAGCGAGAATGGAGAGACGAAGAAGCTCGGAGCAAAAAACAGTTCGAGTGATTATTGTGTCATGGTCGTCGATGATTCGAAAACCGATAGGACGATTATGCGTAAATCGCTCGAACCGCTTGGAATTACTCTTGTTGAAGCCGTTGATGGGGTTGAAGCCCTTAATATTTTAAAGCAGGGGGATCATTTCTTTGATGCGATGCTGATCGATATTGAGATGCCGCGCATGGATGGATACACTCTAGCCTCCGAGATCAAAAAGTACAATAAATATAAAAATCTCCCTCTTATCGCCGTAACCTCACGCGCTGGTAAAGCCGATCGTATGCGTGGAGTGGAATCAGGGATGATTGAATACATTACCAAACCCTATTCACCGGAGTATCTGATGAACGTAGTTAAGCGTAATATTAAATTCAATGAGGGGTTATAATCATGAGCGAAAAATTACAACAAATCATTAATAGACAAAACCAAGCACTTGTAGGCGATGATCAAAAAGTGGATGAGGTGATTCAGCTGGTGGGCTTTATCGTTGGAGAAGAGGAATTTTCGATCCCCATTTTGAGTATTCAGGAGATCATTAAACCCATAGGATGGACGCGTGTGCCACAAATCCCCTCCTATATTTTGGGTGTATTCAATCTTCGTGGGTCGGTTATTCCTCTTATTGATCTGCGGGCTCGTTTTGGGTTACCGCTACAAAAACATACGGATGAGACCCGCGTTATCGTAATGAAAAATGGGGACGATGTTGCAGGATTTGTGATTGACAGACTCACTGAGGCAATCCGTATGCCCAAGCGTGATATTGGACCAGCACCTGATACGATTTCTGAAAGTGAGACGATGATTGACGGTGTTGGTAAGCAAGCTGATCGTATTGTCACAATTTTGAAAGTGCATAAATTATTGGAAAGAAACTTCTGATTTGAACGAAACACACTACAAAGCCAGACGGCAAAAACTATTAGACAATATAGAAGAAGGGGTTGTAATCCTCTCTTCAGCTCCCCTCCAAACCCGCTCCAACGATACCGAATATCCCTACCGACAAAACAGTGATTTTTACTATTTGACCGGATTTGAAGAAGCAAACGCTCTTTTGGTGTTGGTAAAAACAAAAGAGTTTGAAAAAACTGTTTTGTTTGTTGAGCCACACAGCGACGAGTTTGCATTGTGGAATGGTGCACGTCTTGGCGTTGAGGGGGCACTAAAACGTTTTTTGGTCGATGAAGTATATAGCATACTGGAGTACCCCAATCACATCAAAGAGATTTTGCGTGAACACATAGCCCTTTATTTTGATTTTTACGATGATTCAAACCATATAAAATTGGCACAACAAAGCGCCAAAGAGTTACGGGAAACACGAGGGGTGAAGCGACATATCCGCAAGCTTCATGATGTAACACATCTGACGCGTACCATGAGATTGAGTAAATCACCTGAAGAGATAGACAAAATTCGCCATGCCATTTCCGTGACTGCGTCTGCCCATCACGAAGCGATGAAGCAGTGTAAAAGTGGGATGCAAGAGTTTGAGTTGCAAGCGTATATGAGTTACGTATTTTTATCCAATGGGGCTAGTTCTGAAGCCTACGGCGCAATTGTAGCGGGTGGGAATAATGCCAATACTCTCCATTACGTAAATAATCGTGATGTTCTGAAAGAGGGTGATTTGGTACTTATCGACGCGGCATGTGAATGGGAACTCTATGCCAGTGATATTACCCGCACCTTTCCAGTCAATGGAAAATTCAGCGAGGCACAGCGCGAGGTGTACGAAAAAGTGCTCGATGTGCAGTTGCGCGTTATTGAAGCGATGAAACCTAATGTCAAGCGTGATTGGTTGCAGCACTACAGCGAAGAGTTGTTGTGTCAGGCATTGATTGATTTAGGGATTTTAAGCGGAGAAGTAAATACTCTTATCGAAGCCAAAGCCCATAAAAAATATGCTCCGCATGGGATCGGTCACTGGCTGGGATTGGATGTCCATGACCCGTGTCCGTATGTGGATGATGCGGGTGAGAGCTTGGTATTTTGTGCAGGAATGGTGATGACCATCGAGCCGGGGATTTATATTCGAGCGGATGATGAATCGGTAGAGCAAAAATATCGAGGGATTGGTATCCGCATTGAGGATGATATTCTCATCACCTCTGAGGGTTGCGAAAATCTCTCATCGATGATTATTAAAACGGTTGATGAGATTGAAGCAATGTGTAAGGATTAGCTATTGTAGCTATAACTCCACCCGCTTAAGCCGTCTTTTGCCTCTTTAAATCCGTCTGATTCTCCTAAAAAATCGATAATATGCAGTAGCGTCCATGGAATTGCATTTGCCTCAGCATCATCTATGATATGACGGGGCATCGGTGTTTCTTGTGATGTTGTAGCAAAAGCAATACGCTCAAGATTGCTCAAAACATGACTGGTCTTAGTGATCGCGTATTCTTGACAAAATTTTGCCAATAATGCCCCTTTGATCTCCTCGGGAATCAAGTCAGAGGTATTTAAAAAAATACTAAAATGCAACGGAAGTTCAGGAGCCGTCATCATCGAAGGTGCTGCCATGATGATGTAATCTACATTTTTAAGATGTTTTTGAATCTCGCTTTGTGAGAGATAGCTGTTGATATTGAGGGGTTTGGCTTCAAACATTGGCGGTATTCCCATTTAGAATTTTACTAATAAGATTAGAGATTCCAATATGAAGATTGTAGTTTCGAATCGGAAAATCGAGGGTTTCATCGACAAGATTCACCGTATAGCCACTCAAATAGGTTCCGAGTATTTCCAGATCAATAGGGGTATATACTTCGCTTATAATTTTAGTACGAACCAGTTTTCCCATATCATTGCTTTTTGCGAGAGTAAAGGCGAGTGTTTTAAGGCTCATTAAATCACACCAGCGCAAGAATAATGCGGGTGTTAATATTTCATGTGGATTTCCTTCGGGATCAAAGAGAAGTTTTTGGTCCCGCAGAGGGATGAGTACACTCAAAATGGCTTCCACGTAGGGGAGGGTCTTTTGTCTCCAAAAAGGAGCTTCGTCAAGACGATCTAAGCTTGCTGATAAAGCTCCTAAAATGGCAGATAAATCACCTGTCACGAGCAACGTAGGTATAGAATATAATTTCATTGGGAATCTTTTTTATAGAACTGTAACCTTTTTTGTATAATATGTGCATTAACTAAAGGAGATTATATGTTAGACAAAGGTTGGATGACAAATGCAATTTCGTTAGGATTAGTAGGAGTCTCGTATGCATTTAGTGGAATTGGCTCTGATATGTTGCGCAGTGCAGGGCTCTTTGCTCTCTCAGGTGCGGTGACCAATCAGCTTGCCATTCACATGCTGTTTGAAAAAGTGCCGTTTTTGTATGGATCAGGAATTATTTTAGATAGGTTTGAGTCGATTCGAGAAGCATTGAAAACACTTATTATGGAGCAGTTTTTTACTCCTGAAAAGATTGAGTCCTTTGTTCAATCACAAGAGCGATCTATTGATTTGACTCCAATTATTGAACAAACTGATTTTACCCCCGCCTATGAAGCACTGCTGCGCAGTGTTATGGAATCGCCGATGGGGGGGATGATTGGAATGTTCGGGGGAGAATCACTGATTGCCAAACTCAAAGAGCCATTTTTGGAAAAAATTAAACTCTCTACGATTGAAATATCTCAAAGCGAATCATTTATAAATGCACTGAATACTCATCTGCATCAAGGCTCTGGTGCCTTGACCGATACAATCGGTGAGATTGTCGAAATCCGTCTGGCAGAACTTACGCCGATGATGGTCAAAGAGATGCTGCACGGACTTATGAAAGAGCATTTGGGATGGCTGGTTGTGTGGGGTGGAGTGTTTGGGGGAGCTATAGGAATTGTATCGGTTTTTTTAATTTGAATAATCTCACTTAAAAGACTTGACAACAAGTGACTCAAAGTATTATAATATCTATACGTCAACAAGGAGAATTAATATGAACAATATATTTGAAAAATTAACCCACCAAATGAGTGAGATGATTGAATCATCGCTTTCTTTGGCATTGCATAATAAAAACAGCGAAGTAGAGCCAATTCATTTTTTATGGGCATTGCTTGCCAACAGTAACTCACCGCTTAATCAGGTATTGATGCGGATGAATGTGGATAAAACAGCCATCGAGTTGGATGTAAAAAGTACAGCAAATAAACTCGCCAGTGTTTCGAGTGTTACGAAGGAGAGTATCCGTTTATCGCGTAATTTTACTCATGCATTAGAGCGTTCTGTAGCAGAGATGGCGGTTAATGGGGATTCATTTATTGCTATTGATACTTTTTTGTTAGGGAATCTCAATCATTCTCCTTTTAAAGATATATTGGAAAAATACGTCAATGTCTTTGAACTGCGCAAAACACTTGAAGCCATGCGTGCAGGACAAAAAATAGAGTCTCAAAGTGCGGATGAAAATTTAGAGAGCCTTGACAAATACGGAATCGATTTAACACGAATGGCGGTTGAGGGAAAACTCTCTCCGGTTATTGGGCGAGATGAAGAGATTAGCCGTATGATGCAAATCTTGATTCGTAAAACAAAAAACAATCCTATCCTTTTGGGTGAACCTGGGGTAGGAAAAACAGCGTTGGTAGAGGGTTTGGCCCAACGAATTATTTCCAAAGATGTCCCGCTTAGTTTACAGAATAAAAGAGTGGTTGCATTGGATATGAGCGCACTTATCGCGGGGGCAAAATATCGCGGTGAATTCGAAGATCGTCTCAAAGCGGTAATCGATGAGGTGAAAAAAAGTGCCAATATCATCCTTTTCATTGATGAGATTCACACCATTGTAGGGGCGGGAGCAGCAGAGGGGTCTATGGATGCCGCCAATATCCTCAAGCCTGCCCTTGCACGAGGAGAGCTCCATACGATAGGGGCAACAACGCTCAAAGAGTACCGTAAATATTTCGAAAAAGATGCGGCATTGCAACGTCGTTTTCAGCCCGTTCACGTCGACGAACCCAGCGTCAATCAGACGTTGCAAATTTTACGCGGTCTCAAAGAGCGTCTTGAATCGCATCACAGCATTACGATTACAGACTCAGCTCTTGTAGCGGCGGCAAAGCTTTCTGATCGTTATATTAATGATCGTTTTCTGCCGGACAAAGCAATTGATTTAATTGATGAAGCAGCAGCAGAGCTTCGAATGCAAATCGAATCGGAACCTAATGCCCTAGCGTCAGTGAAGCGAAAAATGACACAGTTGCAAGTGGAAAATGAAGCATTAAAGATGGAAGAGAGTGCGGCAAATACCAAACGTTTGGGAGAGATTGTCCGAGAACTTGCCGATGTGAGTGAAGAACGTCGAAGTCTTGAAGCCCAGTTTGCCCATGAAAAAGGGGAATTTGATCGAGTATCGAAGATTAAACGTGAAATCGAATCCAAACGCCGTGAAGCAGAAAGTGCACAGCAAAATGGTGATTTTACAAAAGTCGCTGAAATTACACACGGTCAGATTCCCAAGTTGCTCGATGAGGAAAAAGAGCTTCAAGAGAAATGGAAAGTGATGCAAGCTCAAGGGACGTTGCTTAAAAACAGTGTTGATGAAGCGTCGATTGCGGGAATTGTCAGCCGTTGGACGAAAATTCCCGTCAACAAGATGCTCCAAGGGGAAAAAGAGAAAATTCTCCATATTGAAGATGAGCTTAATCGCGATGTCGTAGGGCAAGCCAAAGCGACCCATGCGGTAGCTCGTGCAATCAAGCGAAACAAAGCAGGGTTGTCAGATAAAAGCCGTCCGATCGGGTCGTTCTTGTTCCTCGGACCTACGGGTGTCGGGAAAACGCAGACGGCGAAAACCTTGGCGAAATTTCTCTTCGACAGCAGTGAATCGATGATCCGTATTGACATGTCGGAGTATATGGAAAAACACGCCGTATCACGCCTTGTGGGTGCTCCTCCGGGATATGTCGGGTTTGATGAGGGGGGACAGCTCACCGAAGCGGTACGCCGTAAACCGTATAGCGTTATTTTGTTCGATGAGGTCGAAAAAGCCCACCCCGATGTTTTCAATGTATTGCTTCAGGTGCTCGATGACGGACGTTTGACGGACAATAAAGGGGTGGTAGTCGATTTCACCAACACCATCATCATTTTGACCTCTAATATCGCCAGCGATAAGATTATGGCGCATCATGGGACTAGCGGTCTTGAAGAGATGGTGCTGGGCGAACTAAAGCTTCACTTTAAGCCTGAGTTTTTGAACCGTCTGGATGATGTGGTAGTGTTCAATCCGTTGGGAGAAGCACAAATTCTGAGCATTGTTGATCTTTTCTTTGCAGACATTGCTGCCAAAGTCGAAGAGCGTGATATTACCCTAACTCTGAGTGATGCGGCGAAGCATTATGTTGCAGAAGCCGGTTTTGATCCCGTATACGGTGCGCGTCCACTCAAGCGAGCATTGTATGAGATTGTTGAAGATCGTCTTGCAGATTTAATTCTTGGAGGTGAAGTAACCGAGGGAGCATCAGTAGCTTTTGATGCGGTTGAGGGTGAGATAACGGTGAGTGTGGCATAATTACACTATGAAAAAACTCATTTTGTTTATTATTTTTATTGTTGGAATACAAGCGTTTGGATGTACGGGGGATTGTATGACCTGTCATCCTGCATTGTTAAAAAATATCGATTTTGACAAGCGGCACAAACCGATGACAACGTGCATCAAATGTCACTCTGCCAATCCGGCAAAAATGGCAGATTGCGGAAGTGACTGTTTCGCGTGCCATCCCGTAGCAAAAATTGAAGCGGCACGGGTGGCTGAACATGCGGTAATACGTGAATGCCGTGATTGTCATATGAAGCTAAAAGCATCGGTACAAATGGATACATCGCCAAAAGGGCAGTCCTCACAGCCTACATTGAGGGATTTTTTAAAACCTTGATACTGCATTACGAATAAGCTTGCATGAAACTTAATAGCAGTTTAAGTAAGATTTGGCTAACATTGCGAGCTAAAAATACACAAAGGGAATGTCTATGAAAAGAACATACCAACCGCATAATACGCCACGTAAACGTACACATGGTTTTCGTGCACGTATGGCGACTAAAAATGGCCGTCGCGTATTGAACGCTCGTCGTGCAAAAGGTAGAAAGCGATTGGCTGTATAAGCAGTCCATCGATGTTGAAGCTCAACTCCGAGTTTCAACGAGTTTATAAGCGTGGGAAAAGTGCGCACAGCACTTCTATTGCGTTATTTTATCTCCCTGTAGAGGGAGAAAAAAAAGTCGGATATACCGCCAGTAAAAAGGTGGGTAATGCCGTCATTCGTAATCATTGTAAGAGACGCCTTCGGGCTTTGATGCGAGAATATTCAGATCAGCTTTGTGATGGATTGTATGTGTGGGTAGCAAAAGAGCCCTTGCACAGCAATGAGTTTGCGGACGTGCGACGAGATTTTAGATACGTTTTAAAGCGGGTAAATGCCATTTTAGTGAGTGATAATGATAAGAAAACTTTTTCTTAAGCTCCTTTGGCTTTATCGGCACTCTTTTTCTTTGGTGACGCGCGGTTCGTGTCGTCACTACCCCTCATGTTCAGAATATGCTCTTTGGCAGTTCGAAACAAACTCCCTTCATAAAGCTTTTGGTGCGACATTTTTACGTATTTGTAGATGCAATCAACTCTTCCGTGGCGGGATTGATTATCCGATTATCACAAAACCAAGTATAAATCCATCCAATCTCTCACTAATTACGGTAAAATATTGGTATATTCCTTATAAACAGAATTATTTTCTGATTAAAAATTTTAGGTACAAAGGGTCCAAGTGTTAGAAAAATTGTCTCCCAATCAGCGTTTGTTGCTCGCCGTTGCGCTTTCGTTTGCTTTCTTTATCGGCTATACAACACTCTTTCCTCCCAAAGCACCCAACAGTGCAGATGATAATAAATCGGTTCAAACGACTTCGACGGTTACTCAAGCTACTACTGTAAATAATGCTATAAATAGTAGTGATAGCAATAAAAGTGGTTTTTCAACCGTTAAAACGGTGACAAGCGATACGCTTACAACGGTTAATGCCAAAGAATTTTCACTCAAAGTTGATACTCTAGGGCGTATCTCTTCGGTTGTGTTGAAAAATATAAAACATGATGGCAAAGATGGCAAATTAGCGGAGTTGATTCCGGTTGAGGGTGCTAAACCGTTGCAAATGCGTTTTGCCGATGAGACACTTGATGCGCTTGCGCAAAAAACACCTTTTAGCAGTAATGTGGATGATATTGTCTTAGGTGAAAACGGTAAAGCAGAAGTGACTTTTACGCAAGTCTTACCAAATTTTACCGTAACAAAAAAAGTGACTTTCTTTTCAGACGGTCACTATGAGGCAAATATCAACCTCTCGGAAGCTAAAAAATATTCATTGTATCTAGGACAACATCCAACGATTAACGATAAGATGATGACCGTTATTGGCGGTATGATCTATGCGGGCGATAAGCTGACAACGATTTTCAAAGACGGTGATGTTGAGGGGCGTGAGATTTTCAGTGACGTTCATCTTGTTTCGGCATTTGATCAGTATTATGCGACGATTATGTATGGCTTTGACAAGTCAACGCAAGTTGTTGTCGAGTGCGATATTAATGATAATCCTGTGAGCTATTTAGAAGGTACTCAAGCGTTTGCCTTCAAAGGGTATATCGGGCCAAAAGAGTACAAAGCACTCAATGCCATCGACCCTGTTCTTGTTAATGCTATTGAATTTGGATTTTTTACTTTTGTAGCTGCTCCAATTTTTAAAATCTTGATGTGGTTGTACGGTATTTTTGGTAACTGGGGATGGTCTATTATTGCTCTTACTGCCTTGATTCGTATGGTCCTCTACCCTTTGACTCAAAAAGGGATGGTCTCTATGCAGAAGATCAAAGAGATTGCACCCCGTATCAAAGAGGTTCAAGAGAAATACAAGGGTGACCCACAGCGTATGAATGCAGCGGTGATGGAGATGTACAAAAAGCATGGAGCTAATCCACTGGGCGGATGTTTGCCGTTGTTACTTCAAATTCCTGTATTCTTCGCGATTTATCGTGTATTGCTCAATGCCGTTGAGCTTCAAGGTGCTTCGTGGATTCTTTGGGTAACTGATTTGTCCCGTATGGATCCTTATTATATTTTGCCAATCTTGATGGGTGCTACGATGTACTATCAACAAAAAATTACACCGAGTAATTTTACCGATCCATTGCAAGAGAAGATTTTTAAATTTTTACCGATTATTTTTACGTTCTTTTTCTTTACATTCCCGGCAGGGCTTGTATTGTACTGGTTCATCAACAACATATTCTCGATTGCACAGCAGTATTTGGTGAACAAACAATTTCAAGCGTCACGAGTGGCTCGGCATGAGGCGCATCTTGCGGAGAAGCACCATGAAAAAGATTGAAGCTGATACACTAGAACTCGCCTACGCTCAAGCGGCAAGTACGTTTGGATGCTCTGTGACACAACTTCAAGTTGAAATCATCCAATTCCCTTCCAAAGGGATTTTGGGTCTTTTTAAAAAGCCTGCTATTATTGTTGCCAACCTCCCTTTCTCACCTGTACCACCAAGCGTACCTCCTGTTACTAACAGCATTCCTATTGATTATTCTGAAGAAGTCGTTGAAGATGTATGTCCTGATGATGTGCATAGTGAGGATGAAGGTGTCGAAGATGACAGCAGTTTGGATGAGCGAAACGAAGAACTCTTTATGGTCCATGATGATGATGAAGAAGAGGAAGAGCATTATGATGACTATGCTATGAATATAGCGTACGATGAGATGCCTATTGATGAGTGTGCCATCGACGTAAAAGCAAAAATTAATGACCTATTTAAGTCAACCTGTTTTGATCTAAATGAGATAGAAGTCAGTGTTTATGATGAGCATACCTTGTTGGTAGAACTCAGCGGTGCAGATTCGGCACTGATGATAGGCAAAGAGGGGTATCGTTACAAAGCGCTCTCTTATATGCTGTTCAACTGGATTAATGCAACCTACGGATTGCAGTTGCGTCTTGAGATTGCGGAGTTTTTGAAAAACCAAGAAGAGTCAATTGAACGCTATTTGGTAGGTGTGTGTGAAAATATAGAGCGTGACGGACGTGCACAAACCAAAGTTTTAGACGGCGTGTTGGTGCAAATCGCCCTCACGCAGCTTCGAAGCCGTTATCCTGATCGCTATGTTGCTATTCGTTCAAGCCGTGATGGTGGCAAGTTTATCATCATCAACAGTTACCACGAGTATTAATGTACCACACCATAGCTGCCATTGCCACAGCGCATGGCATTGGTTCGATTAGCATTGTTCGCCTCAGCGGAAGCGATGCTCTCTCTATCGCCCTTAAACTTTCCCGAAAAAAAGAATTAGCTCCCCGTTATGCTACGTTGACACCTCTTTATGATAGTAATGAAACCCTCATTGATGAAGCCATCGTACTCTATTTTCAAAATCCAAAAAGTTTTACGGGCGAAGAGGTTGTCGAGTTTCAATGCCACGGCGGGATGATTGTTGCGCAAAGTATTTTACGTGCGTGTGTGGATGCAGGGGCACGTCTGGCACAGCCGGGAGAATTCAGTAAGAGAGCCTTTTTAAACGGTCGATTGGATTTGACTCAAGCCGAAGCCATCGCGTCACTTATTGAAGCAAAGAGCGATGATGCAGCCCGCATCCTCGCCCGTCAAATGAAGGGAGAGTTACGTGAGTACGTTGAGACAATTCGCGATTCTTTGCTGGAAATTTTGGCATATTCAGAGGTAGTTATCGATTATGCTGAAGAGGATCTCCCTAGCGATGTTGTAGATCAGATTGTGGGTAAACTCGAAAAAATTAAAAATGAACTCTCCCGCACCCTCGAATCCAGTCGCAGACGCAGCGGTTTGATGCAAGGGTATCGTGTAGCGATCATCGGAAAACCCAATGTCGGAAAAAGTTCGCTTTTAAATTCGCTCCTTGATTATGAGCGTGCGATAGTCAGTGAGATTGCAGGGACGACGCGCGACACGATTGAAGAGCAAGTTCGTATCGGTACTCATCTGATTCGTTTGGTCGATACCGCAGGAATTCGAAATGCTCATGATGAGATTGAGCGCATTGGCATAGAACGATCCATCGCGGCGATTGATAATGCGGATATGGTAATCGCACTGTTTGATTCCAGCCGAGAAATGGATGATGAAGATAATGCTATTATTGACTTAATAGAGCAGTATTCCCAAGCCAAACCTTTTATCTGTATCCTTAACAAAGTTGACTTACCTAAAATATTTCCAGACGAAAACGTGAAAAAATATTCCCCCATAGCGCTTAGTTGCAAAGAGGATACAAATATTTTGATTGGTGCATTGAGTGATGTGATGAATCACGATAACGACTCCGAAGAGATGATGCTTATCTCACAGCGACAAATCAGTGCAACGTCGGATACACTGATCGCTATCGATGAAGCGTATGAGCCACTGCAAAGCGGTGAGTTGGAGTTTTTTTCTTTTCATATCAATCAGGCTATCCGTTCTCTCTCCTCGATTACCCGACCTTACGAACTCGATGAGATGTTTGATAAGATGTTCGGTCAATTTTGTCTGGGGAAATGATGGGTGCGATCATTGCGATTGATTTAGGATTAAAACGGATAGGGCTTGCATTGAGTGCAGGGATAGGGATCGTTACTCCTCTTCCGGCAGTAGAGCGAAAAAACCGTAACCAAGCGGCTAATGATGTTAAAAAAGTGTTAAACGAGTACGAAGCAACCACGGTAGTCGTCGGTATCCCCATGGGAAGCACAACTGAGGATGAGATGCGCCGTCGCGTTGAGCATTTTATGAACCTCGTCGAATTTGAAGGCGAAATCACCTATCAGGACGAATCTAACAGCTCAAACGAAGCCGAAGCCCTGATGAAAGGTGAAATCCGCTACAAACGAGATGGACGGATTGATTCGCTTTCGGCTAAGATTATTTTGGATCGGTATTTAAAAATTATTTAATATACTTCGTCATGAGTTCCGATATTAATCGGTATAATAATTTTATCTACGACAATAAAATCCATGATAATTCGATATTCTATATTGATGGATACTGAGTAATACTCATTTAGCTCTCCGTTTAGCTTATGGAGTCGCAAAGAGGGGTGGTATGGATTTTCTCTTAAAATTTGTATGGTTTTATCATATCTGGATGCCATATCTTTGTGGCGTTTGATAAATTTTCTGACTTTTTTTAGATAATCATCGGTGATGTGAATTTCATAACCCATGGGCTAGCTCATGAATCTCTCTGAGGTGTGCGTCCACATCAGTCGTATATCGTCCCTCTTTGATATCCTTCATTGCCTGAGTATATGCTTTATCAAGCTCTAGTGCTCTAAGCTCTCTGTAGCGCTCCATATCAATAACGACATATTTATTTTTACCTCTAACATTAATGATAATCTCTTCTGCCTTTTCAAACAGTTTATCAAAGAGTGAGACACCTTTAGTTTTAACTTCATTCGCCATAATTACCATAATCATATCCTTAATAGTACTGTTTATAGTATTATAGCTTATTTTCTAATTTATTGAACGAATCCCACAGCTCTCAAGAAGCCGAAGCGCTGATGAAGGGGGAAATCCGCTATAAACGTGATGGTTGTATCGACTACTAGAGCCGAAGACAGCCGATTTCTTAGATAAACTCGAAAAAGATGAAACAAATTTGAGCTGGTATAACTGTCTTCCTGGTACAAAAATAAGTTACATCTTGCGTACGGCAAATACTTGGAAAAATGGAATCAGAGATTTTCATCTCATTCTCCGAACCAAAACTCCCGATGAAACGGTTTCAACCTGCTTTTCAAAATCGATCAAACAAACCAGTCCAACAACCTACGAAGTTAAGATAAAAAATTTTAAACCCGAAAATGATCTTTCGGTTTATTTCGGCAATCGTGATACAGTACTATTCAACCCGGAAGTGGAAGCACCGATTTTTCATTGAAAATATGAGATTTGGCAAAATGCAATTTCAATACACGGTATCTCTATTGTCATTCCCGCGCAGGCGGGCAAAGTCCCCTTTATGGTGAATCCAGCTCTAAATTAAGATGGATCCCCGGGTCAAGCCCGAGGATGACGAAATTAGATAGCTTTAAAATACTCCGCCGCCTCTTCCTCATCGTCACTGAGTGTGGCAAAATCTTCATCATTCACCATTTTATCTTTGATAACGTTGGCACAATACTCAAATCCAAGTTTTTGTACCGCTTCCAATTCAAATATAAAGCCAAGACCGCTAAACTGATACGGTTCTTCTTGCTCGATACACAGTAAAATACCTTCGCTATGCGCTTCAAATTGATCAACGATTTCACGATACTGGATATTAAACTCGGTTGCGTGCCAGCCGATGGTTTCGAGTGTTTTATCCGAAAACTCAGCAATGCCATCTCCTGACGTATCATCATACAGTGCGCGAAGACGGTTAAAGCCGATGATGTTTTGCCATGCTCCAGTAGCTTTGATAAGGATTCGATCATCATCTTCTACCACTCGGTAATCTCGTCCTAGTATTTCAGTGAGTGGACGGGAAAGATTGGCACTAAGAGGTGAGAGGGGAGCGATTGTCCCTTCATAAATTGAAATCAGATTGGGTTCAAACGGCGCATAGGCTATTGCCCCGTCATAGGTGATGGCAAATTTTTTGTGTGAATTAATGGCTTTTATAAACTCTTCGCGAGGTACGACGATAATCTCTTTAAATAGGTTGAATTTTTTCATAATAGACCCTGATTTTTTGAGTGAATTGTAGCATGCAATTTGGCGAATAGGCTAAAGGGAAAATTTAGCCCTTACTTATAAGGGACGGCTAAACTTTCTTTTTGCAAAAATGGGGTATAATTCGCGAAATTTTAAGCCCACAGTGCTTACTCTAAGGATATTCTTATGGCATTAAACGTCTACTACGATAAAGATTGTAATATCGAACTCATCAAAAGCAAAATCGTCGCAATGATCGGTTTTGGCTCACAAGGTCACGCACACGCAGAAAACCTACGTGATAGCGGTGTAGAAGTAGTAGTCGGTCTTCGCAAAAACGGTAGCTCATGGGCAAAAGCAGAAGCTAAAGGGTTCAAAGTTATGACGGTTGCAGAAGCATCTGCATTTGCTGATTTTGTTATGATCCTTCTTCCGGATGAAAACCAAGCAGAAATTTATGCAAACGAAATCGCTCCTAATCTTAAATCAGGGGCTACTATCGCATTTGGTCACGGTTTTAGTATCCATTACGGACGTGTTAAGCCTGCGGCTGATATCAATGTCACGATGATCGCCCCTAAAGCTCCGGGTCATACCGTACGTTCTGAGTTTGTTCGCGGTGGCGGGATTCCTGACCTTATCGCTGTTGGTCAAAACCCAAGCGGTACAACAAAAGAATTGGCCCTATCGTACGCATCAGCTATTGGTGGCGGACGTACGGCTATCATCGAAACAACGTTTAAAGACGAAACAGAAACAGACCTTTTTGGAGAGCAAGCGGTTCTTTGCGGTGGTGCAGTATCTCTCGTTCAAGCGGGATTTGAAACCTTGACAGAAGCGGGTTATGCTCCTGAATTGGCATACTTCGAGTGTCTACACGAACTTAAACTAATCGTTGACTTGATGTTCGAGGGCGGAATCGCGGATATGCGTTATTCTATATCCAATACAGCAGAATACGGTGACTATGTTAGCGGTAAGCGCGTTATCAATGCTGAGTCTAAAGCGGCGATGAAAGAGATCCTAAAAGAGATCCAAGACGGTCGTTTCGCAAAAGACTTCATCCTTGAAGGTCAAGCGGGTTATCCACGTATGAACGCTGAGCGTACCAATGCAAAAGCATCGTTGATCGAGCGTACGGGTGTAAGTCTACGTGCGATGATGCCGTGGATTTCTAAAAATAAAATCGTTAACCAAAGCACAAACTAATTCTCTTTTTCAGAGCTTTTTGCTCTGATGACCCTACAAATGAGGTTCTACTCTCTCTATGCACAGACACCATAAATCCTCTAAATTTTTCACTCGTTCTTTAATTACCAAAATTATTTGGGTACTCAGTATTTTAATAGCTACTATTGGAACATTTTTTATCGGCTATTTTTTAGGATTTCAGCAAGCCGAAGAAGAGCTAGACCAAGAACGTATTCAAACCCAAAAACTTATTGATCAGATCCAGTCGATTGCCAAAATCGATGAGACGAATCTAACTCTTTCAACTAAAGCACATACGCAAGACGAAGAGATTGATCGGCTGAAGGAACAGCTCAAAAAGTTCCTTCTCAAAGAGAGCGAAGCTCCTAGTGCGCGACACGAATATGCTCCGAAAGAGCCAAAAGCTACTCCCCCTCCGAGTGAAAAACGTTATCCTCGTGTCGGTGGAGCGGAAGCAAAACTGGTAATTATCATCGATGATGTCTCGTATGAGCGGGATATTGCGGCGATTCGATCGGTCGGATTACCGTTGGTGATGTCTTTTTTACCACCGAGCCCGCGACATCCGGAAACGGCACAGTTGGCGATGAAAGAGAGCAGTTATATGGTTCACCTTCCGATGGAAGCGGTCAGTTTCACAGATGAAGAACCGGATACATTGCACGTAGGGGATAGTGAAGAAAAAATTGCCAATCGGATTACGGAGTTAAAGCGTCTGTATCCACGGGTACACTATATCAACAATCATACCGGTTCGAAGTTCACTTCTGATGCGCCGTCTATGGAAAAATTGCTTCCTATTCTCAAAAAAGAGGGGATTATTTTTGTGGATAGCCGTACCATCGGGACAACAAAAGTGCCTCAGGTATCGAAAAAATTTGGATTACCTTACATCGGCAGAGATGTTTTTTTGGATCATGAAGATGGTGTCGGCAATGTTAAATGCCAAATCAGAGAAGCGGTAGAAAAAGCAAAAGAATACGGTACAGCGATCGCCATTGGGCATCCTCGCCCTGATACGATTCAAGCGCTAAAAGAGTCTAAAGCTCTTTTGAGTGAAGTAAAGCTTGTAGGGATTGATAAAATCTGACAAATTGCCATATTTTTTCTTTTTTTTCATGATTGAGATAGGATGATAAAAATTTAATATTGGGTAGTTAAATGTCTCAATGTGTCCCATGGCAAATCAAAGAGCTTGAGGCGATGAAAAAATATCCTCAATTGCTTTATTACAAAGGCTCACTCGATCTCCTCTCCCGTCCCAAGATTTCCATTGTCGGAACACGTCGCCCTAACCCCTACACGCGGGCACTTACTCTTGAACTTTCTAAAAAGCTCTCTACTGCAGGAATGGTCATTGTCAGCGGTGCTGCTGCTGGTGTAGATACTTTGGCACACGAAGGAGCGGGTGTGGACAACACGATAGCTGTTCTTCCTGCTGGAATTGATATTCGCTATCCCAAAGCCAATGAAAAACTTATTGAATGGATTGAGAAAAAGGGATTGACTCTTTCACAGTTTGAACCCGATTTTATAGCAAGAGAGTGGAGTTTTGTCGTGCGAAATGAGATTGTTGTAGCATTGGGTGATGCATTGATTGTAACGGAAGCAGATATAGGGAGTGGAAGTATGCGCTCCGTCGAGTTTGCATTAGAGATGGGAAAGCAAATTTATGTTTTACCGCATAGAATACGTGAGAGTGAAGGGACTCATAAACTGCTTAATGAGGGGAAAGCTATTGCTATCGAGGAGATTGATACCTTTGTTGCGATGATGACAAAATCAGCATTAAACACGATCAATGATACTCCATTTCTAGCCTATTGTCGAACAATGCCGACCTATGAGGAGGTGATTGCACGGTTTTCTGACGAAATTTTTGAAGCAGAATTGAGTGGGATTATAGAGGTGCGAAACGGCAGAGTTGTTGTGGCGTAAGAGAGAGCATTAATGCTCTGACGTTGCCTCATAGCCGTAATGTTTGACGAGATAGTTGATGATGGTTTGTTGATCTTCTTTTGGAATGGGTGCTTTGAACTCATTGACCATTTTTTGTACGGTTCCCTTCCAGTAGGGGCGGCTTTTTTTCCCTTGGTTAAGAACATATCCCCATGAATGGCAAATAAGGCAGTATTGCTGTGCTGTTTCATCATGATCCCCTTTGATCATAGGGTATTCGACATAGGGCATTTCTAATGGTTTGCTAACTTGGGCAAAGAGGGCAGATGTGCTTAATAATAATGAAGCCAATAATAATTTCTTTTTCATAATCTCCCCTTACACAATTTTCACATTGACGTGATCGACGGCATTGTATTGGTATCCGCCCGCATTCCAGCCGATTTCATCCGGCATAGGTTGAATGTTTCCAATACGGTTGATGGCGCGTACCATGATGGTGTAAGCCCCTTTGGTTTTAGGCTCCCAGTCATAGCTCCACGGACGGAATGCAAATTTGCCATGATCCTCACCCAGTTTGGCAGCACTCCAGCTTTTACCACTATCAAGAGAGATCATTACCTCTTTTATCCCTTTGCCCTGATCGAAGGCGACTCCGGCAATTTTAATGCGAGCCCCTTTTTTGATGGCACTTTCTGGGAGAGGATAGCCGATAACCGATTTGACTTTCATTGCAGCGATTGGTTTGCGTTTGTATTCAAAGTCACTTCCTGAGACAACACACTCGCAGTCGTTATCCGGGACGGTATAGGCAACGTCCATAAAGAAACTTGGTTTGTATTCATCCATTACCATGATTTCTGAGAGCATTTTAACCCAACTGTCCGAGAAGTGTCCCGGAATGACGAGACGGAGTGGGAAACCATTGAGATAGGGAAGATCTTCACCGTTCATGGAATAGGCAACGACAATTTGATCTTCAAGCGCCTCTTTTATCTCCATCTCACGAAAAAAATCGGGAGTCTCTTCCATCGCAGGTTTTTCCAAACCGTTAAGTCCGACCCATTTGGCAGAATTTTTAACTCCTGCATGAGCAAGAAGATCTTTGAGTCGTACCCCTTTCCATACCGCGCATCCCATGGCATCGTGATCCCATTGAACACCGTGTGTTGCTTGTCCCGTTACCGCATAATATTTACGACTGTTACCGCCGCATTGGAGGACAGCCGTAATTTCTGTTGGTTCAAATTTTGATTTTAAATCATCAACACTGAGTGAAAGTGGTGTATTGACCGACCCTTTTACTTCAAGACGAAATTCGTTCAAATCGACATACATTGGCATATCAGGCAAGTGCCATCGGACAAAGAATTGATCATTTGGGGTGATAGCCTCGGTAAAAAGCTCACGTCCTCGATTGGAGGCTAACAGTGCTGGACGATCTGAGATGGTTTTCATCGGTTTTTTCTCAGGAAATGTAACAACGGGAGGCGCAAACTCGGGTGTTTTGTTAACAAGAGTTTTGGTTGTTTCTTTTGCAAAGACACTTGATGCCCCAAGTAGCAGACCAGCACTTAAAAAATTTCTGCGGGAAAACTTATCCATAATAAATACCTTCTGACTAGTTAGTGTAATTTTAACATAAATGTGACTAATTCATACTATAAGCATAGCATCGCCATAGGAAAAAAAGCGATATTTTTCATCAATTGCGCACTTGTAGATACGGTGTGTTTCCTCTAATCCTATGAAAGAGGCTACCAGCATAAGCAAGGTTGACTGGGGGAGATGAAAGTTTGTGAGGAGATGGTTGACACGAAGCGGAGGGTTGTTGGGATGTAAAAAGAGGTTGGCTTCACCATGGAGTTCATGGGTACGAGCATGGTATTCAATGGTCCGAGTTGATGTTGTTCCGATGCACAGGAGAGGAATCTCTTGTTGGATGAGGGTATGTGCTTGGTCGGTGATATTAAAATATTCCGAATGCATCGGATGATCGGTGATGTGAGCACATTCGACAGGTTTAAATGTTCCTGAACCCACATGTAAGGTGACAAAAGCGTGAGGGTGTGAAGCGCAAATGGTTTCAAAAAGCTCATCGGTAAAATGCAGTGAGGCAGTGGGAGCGGCAACGGCTCCCTCGTGTACGGCGAAAACGCTTTGATATTCGCGTTCATCTTCAGGGTTGTCTTCACGACCTAGATAAGGGGGGAGGGGGATGTGCCCAATGCGTTCGAGTATAGGGAGAAGCTCTTCAAAACGCAAAAGAGCGCCATCTTTGGTGAACTGCACTTCGCGTGATCCGTCTTCATGGAGAGCGGTTACCGTTGCGGTGAGATTATCATCAAAAAGAAGGGGTGTTTGCTCTTTAATGCGCCCTTTGATGTAAACATTGAGGGTATGGGCATTGAGGGGGCGGTTGATGAGTAACTCTATGGCTCCTCCGCTCTCTTTTTTGCCGTATAGTCGCGCTTTAATAACTTTGGTATCATTAAAAATAAGGGCACACTCTTCGGGCAAAAATTGTTCTAATTGATCGAAGCGCGCATGGGTAATGGAATGATCACTTTGTTTGTAAACGAGAAGCCGTGCGTGGTCACGCGGGTGGACGGGATGAGTGGCTATGAGCTCACTGGGTAGAGTATAATCATAGCTAGACGTAAGAAGAGGATCAGTCAATCGTCTCTTCTTCATCTTCGAAGTCTGATTCAGGTTCTTCTTTAGGTGCGGGATTAACGGCACGGACAATCAGAATAGAAATACCATAGAGAAGAATCAAAGGCAATGCCATTAAAATTTGAGAAATAACATCCGGAGGAGTTAAAATCGCGGCAATAATAAAAATTAAAACGATGGCATATCGAAAGAAACTTATCATCATTTTATCATCAATGAGTCCCAAGAGGGCTAGGAAATAACAAACGACAGGAAGTTCAAAGGCAAGTCCAAAACCAAATAGAATTTTGGTAAAAAACTCGACGTACTCTCCGATGTTATACATTGGGACGAAAGAGGCACTTCCAAATTCGATAAAAAAGGCAAATCCGATGGGGGTTACAAAATAGTAGGCGAATGCTGAGCCCATGAGGAACATCCCTGTCCCTCCGACGACGATGGGAATCATCATCTTTTTCTCATTGGTATACAAACCTGGGGCGATAAAAAGCCATACTTGAGAGAGGATGACCGGAAGTGCTAGGAGAAGTCCTGCAAAAAAGGAAACTTTCATCGCAACAAAAAATGCTTCCGATAATTCTCGCGTGACGATCATTCCCATGGCTGCTTTACGAGAGATTTTTGCTGTAGCAGTTAATGCGTCAACAAGAGGAGCGGTAATCCATGCTAATAGAGCATCATGAAAATTCCACATGATAATAGACATAATAATAATAGCAACAACACTGATACCCAGTCGTTTGCGCAGTTCGACTAAATGAGGGCGTAAATCATCAAACATTAAACAGTCTCTTCCATGGGGGTTTTTGGTTTCGGGGTAAATGTGACTACTTCGGGTGCTTTGGGGGCAGCAGGGGCAGATACACTCTCCAATGGAGTATCAAGATTAAAACTATTTTTCAATCCAGTGACCTCTGAGCCAATCTCGGTTATATCCGTCATGCGCTCTAATTCAGCACTTGCCCCCAAAAGATCATTTTTGTAGTTGAGTGCTTCTTGTTTCATTTCGGAAAATTTCATCTCCTCTTCGAGGGTTGCACGGGCAGAATTGACCGTACCTTTTACGCTGCGAAAAAATTTGGCAATATCCACCATGGTGCCAGGAAGTTTATCAGGGCCTAAAAATAGTACCGCAACAATCGCAATAAGAAAAATTTCACCGATACCCATACCAAACATATTATTTGCCTAATGCTAAAGATGGAGCAATTTTAGCAAAAAAAGATTTAATATCCCTCAACTCGCAGTGCAATTTCGTCTGCGAGGAGAAAATTTGGGTTAAAGTAGCGTCCATTTTGGTAGTTCAACATCTTTTCATTGCAAAGCAGTTGAGCGGTTGCGAGTTGATTTTTGGAGAGGATACCTTCATCCACCCCAACACAACTGCGAAATCCTAAAAAAAGTTTCTCACTTAGGAGGGCTTTTTTATCTAGGGACTCTTCACTGATTTGCAGTGGATGTTCAATGTAATAGTCAATATCCACCGAGGGATAAAAACGGCAGCTGTCTAAAAAGCCAACCGCACCTGCACCCAATCCGATGTAGTTTTTCCCCTCCCAGTATCCGAGATTGTGCGCTGATTTGCTTTTGCCGAAATTAGAAATCTCATAGTGCTCGAATCCTTGTGAAGCTATTTTTTCAAAAAGCCATTGGGTTAACTCCAGCTCTTCGCGGGCGATCTCAGGGGTTTTCTCAAAAGCGGTATGCTCTTCGATAGTAAGCGAATAGAGGCTGATGTGATTGATAGGGAGCAAAAAAGCTTGGGTAATATCATTTTGCAAGAGAGCTTTTGTGTCACCTGAAACTCCATAAATGAGATCGACGGAGAGGTGTTTGAAGCCAATTTTTTGGGCATTTCCAATAGCATTGAGTGCATGAGAAGTATTGTGGGCGCGCCCTAGGGTTTTGAGTTTTTCATCATTAAAACTTTGCACCCCAAAGCTGATACGGTTGACCCCTAAAGCGTACATCCCCTCTAGCCACTCGAATGTTGCACTGTTGGGATTGGCCTCAGAGGTAATTTCGGCATTGGGAGCTAAAAAAGGGCGAATAGTATTAAAAATTTCGGTATAGAGGACAGGATCAACAGTCGAGGGAGTACCGCCACCGATAAAGACGGTTTCGATAATGTTGGTCTCACTGACACTAAAGCGCTCTAGCTCGTAGGTGAGCTGCACTGAGAGGGCACGCATGTATGATGCACGCTGTGAAAATTTATCAACATAGGAGTTGAAGGCACAATAGGAGCATTTGCTGTCGCAAAAAGGGATATGAATGTATAAAAGCATGTCAGGATTATAGTATTTTTAATGGCAAATAGTTTACAATACCCCTACTAAATTAACCTAAAAGATTATCCATTATGTCTCAAACAAAATTTTATCGACCCAATGTTGCTGCGGTGATTGTATCGAGTGACTATCCCGATACAAAAGAGATTTTTATTGCAGAACGCAGTGATTTGCACGGTGTTTGGCAGTTTCCTCAAGGGGGAATTGATGAGGGAGAATCACCTGAAGAAGCCCTTTTTCGAGAACTAAAAGAAGAAATCGGGACGAAAAAAATAGAGATTGTTGCCCAATATCCTGATTGGATAGCCTACGATTTCCCTCCTCATGTTGCAGCAAAAATGGCACCGTTTGCAGGGCAAAAGCAGCGTTATTATCTCGTTCGACTTAAAAAAGAGGCCGTGATTAATCTCGAAACGAAACATCCGGAATTTAAAGCCTATCGTTTTATCGGAGTCGATACGTTGTTTGAGCATGTTGCCCATTTTAAAAAACCGATTTATGAGCAAGTTATTTTACATTTTAAAGCCGAGGGGTATTTGTAATGGTAATCGTACAAAAATTTGGAGGGACAAGTGTTGGCGATTTGGAGCGTATTCAAAATGTCGCCAACCGTGTTGCCAAAACACTAAAAGAGGGTCATCAAATCGTGGTGGTCGTTTCTGCTATGAGCGGTGAAACGAATAAGCTTATTGCCTATGCTGAGCATTATACCACCAGCCCTGAACGCAGCGAAGTAGATATGCTTCTAAGTTCAGGTGAGCGCGTAACCGCAGCGTTGCTCTCGATCGCACTCAATGCTATGGGGCATCCTGCGATATCTATGAGCGGTCGTCGTGCAGGTATTGTAACAGACAATGTTCACACAAAAGCACGTATCGAGAGTATTGATCCCTCATTGATGCACTCAGAACTTGCGCTTGGCAAAGTCGTTGTTGTTGCAGGATTTCAAGGGGTGAGTGAAGAGGGTCAAGTGACAACGCTTGGGCGTGGCGGCTCTGATCTTTCTGCCGTAGCTCTTGCGGGGGCACTTCAAGCCGATTTATGTGAAATTTACACCGATGTTGATGGGATTTACACTACGGATCCTCGTATCGAGCCAAAAGCTAAAAAGATGGACAGAATCAGCTACGATGAAATGTTGGAACTGGCATCACTTGGGGCTAAAGTACTTCAAAACCGTTCGGTTGAACTCGCAAAAAAACTCAATGTTAATCTCGTTACCCGCTCTAGTTTCACAGATGCGGAAGGGACACTTATTACAAAGGAAGAGAATATTATGGAAAAACCTCTCGTTAGCGGCATTGCGCTGGATAAAAATCAAGCTCGCGTATCGCTGGGTGGAGTTATCGATCGTCCAGGAATTGCATCGGATATTTTTACCCGCTTGGCGGATAATAGTGTTAATATCGATATGATTATTCAAACACTGGGTCATGATGGGAAAACCAGTCTTGATTTTACGGTACCTAAAACGGAACTGTTGGATGCCAAAAATATAGTCGAACAGTTCGTTGGTGAAGGTGAGATTAGTGAAGCGAGCTACGATGAGAATATCTGTAAAGTTTCTATCGTCGGCGTGGGTATGAAATCACATACGGGCGTTGCGGCAAAAGCATTTCAAACCATGGCACGTGAAAATATCAACATTATGATGATCTCGACCTCTGAGATTAAAGTGTCAATGGTGGTTGCTGAAAAATACGCAGAGCTCTCAGTTCGTTCATTGCACAGCGCCTATTCGTTGGATCAGTAATGCGTCAATTTGACCAGTGGACTCTCGACGCGATACGCGCAGAGGGGGCATCAATGAGCTGGTTTGAAGAACAACGCTATGAGTGGATTCCCCAAATTGTCAACGTCATGGATCACATCATGCAAGGACACACTATTGTTGTTGTGACCGATCATGAACGACGATGGTTCTCCCACTATATTACCGAATCCATCAATAAGCGCACCAAAGAGCGCCCAATGATCCCTATCGTCTCTTTAGAGGCCCTTCATCCTCATTTGAATTTGATGCGAGATTCTGAATCAATCGATATGCTTAATGATATGCTGGAGCTCTCCTATAATGGGAAATATTTCTTTTGGTACATTGGAAAAGGGGGAGATGAGCGTCGTGCTGATATTGTTAAGCGTTCCGATGGTGCGCTTATGTGGATGATGGATGAAAATTATCCCAATTCTTTGTCGCTTAGGTCGTATGATTCACACATTGATATCAAGCTGCTTCAGCTTTATCGGCTGTTTGATCGTACGTTAGCCGGTGTATTGTTTGGGGAGATTGATGTTCACGCTTGAGAGAGGGGGGATCATTATCACAGAGCGATTTGAAGAAAAATCACTTGAAATTGAACAAACTTTATTGCCACTTCGAAGCGTCCGTTTTGTGTGTGATGATTTTAAAATCGAAGATGCCAAAGAGGTTATAGCCGAAGCCTATAAGAGTGAAGAAAATACCAAAACATTGATTATAGGGGCGAAAAGTTTCACGATTCCTGCCCAGAATGCTCTCCTTAAAATTCTCGAAGAACCCCCTAGAAATATTGTTTTTGTGTTGCTTGCTCCGAATAAAAGTACGTTTTTACCCACCGTTCGTTCTCGAATGTCGCTGCAAGTGGAACAAGAGAGAAAAAGCCATAACCCAATCTCATTGTCATTGCGACATCTGGATATTTCAGAGATGTTTAAATGGGTAAAAGAACATGATAAGCTGAAAAAACATGAAGCCAAAGAACTCATTGAAAACCTCTTTCATCATGCTGTTTATGAAGAACGGTATAGTTTGTCGGCAGTACAGATTGAGGGGTTTGAGAAAGCGTTTCGGCTCATTGAACTTAATGGACGGATGCAAAGTATTTTAGTTATGGTGTTGATAAATTTTCTAAAAGAAGCCAAACGTGCACGTTGAACATCTCTCTTCTTCCTGCAATCTCAAGAATACCCTCAAAGAGCTTGGTGTCGATGGCGGAGGAGTCTCGATTTTGAATGATAAAGGGCAACTTCATTTGATTGCCATCAAGAATCTGCATGTGGGAGCTGCCAATATCCTCAAGCAAGACGCTTTGAGTATTGGGGCTGATTTAGCCGTACCCAAGGGGACGGTAACGGCATCAACCCCTTTTGTAGACGCACTGTTAATCGCCAATGAGAGACAGTTGAAAGAGTTGGTTCATAAAGAAAAAGCGCAACCCTTTGGTCTAAAAAGTGTAGCACAGGAGTTGGCACGTTTTTGTGCTCTTCATTTTCCACAAAAAGTTGAAGTGATGGGGATTATCAATGCCAATGATGACAGCTTTTATCCCTTAAGTCGATTTCAAGCATCCAGTGCGGTAGAAAAAATCGAAGAGATGATAGTTGATGGTGCGGACATTATCGACATCGGAGGGGTTTCGAGCCGTCCGGGAAGTATGGGTGTAAGCGCGGAAGAAGAGTTGGCGCGAGTAAAGCCTATTATTGATCTGCTTTACCACGAAAAAACGTATGAAAAAATCCGTTTGAGTTTGGACAGTTATGCTCCGTCAGTGATTAAATATGCACTGGAGAGAGGGTTCCATATTATTAACGATATTACAGGGCTTGCCGATGATGAGGTTGCAGGAGTGTGTGGTTCTTACAACGCTACTGTAGTTATTATGCATGCACAAGGGACTCCAAACGAGATGCAAAACAATCCTCAATACACTTCCGTACTTCATGAAGTTGAGATTTTTTTTCTCCAACGGTTGGAAAAAGCAGCCAAATTTGGAATCTCTGATGTTATTTTAGATTGCGGTATCGGTTTTGGAAAGCGTATGGACGATAATTTGGCGTTGATCCGTCATCAAAAACATTTTTTGGCATTTGGTAAACCGTTATTGGTTGGTGCAAGCCGTAAATCAATGATTGATACTGTATCACCCGCAAACAGTGAAAATCGACTTGGAGGAACGTTGGCAATCCATCTTAAAGCGATTGAAGAGGGTGCCTCGATCATCCGAGTCCATGATGTCAAAGAGCATGTTCAAGCCATTGCCTTATGGCAAGCATTGAGAGGTTAGAGGTATGAGTACAAGCGTTGTTATTATCACTTTATCCTTTTTAGTGATGTTTTCCCCCTTTTTGTCCCGTGTCACGAAAGTTCCCGTTGTCGTTGTTGAGATATTGCTGGGGAGTGTCGCTGCCTATTTTGGCTTTTTGGTTGAAAATGAACTCTTTAAAATTATTGCCAAAGTCGGATTTTTGTATCTGATGTTTTTGGCTGGAATGGAAGTAAATCTCAAAGAGTTTGGGTTTGCCAAATCATCCCTTTTGCGCCGAACTATACTCTATTTTGCCATGCTGTATGGATGCTCGCTGGCTTTATTTCTCTATTTTGATTTGAGTGCTGTTTATTTGGTTACTTTTCCGATTTTTTCGCTGGGTATGCTAATGGCATTGGTTAAAGAGTATGGTAAGAATCAGCCATGGCTTGCACTGGCGCTTAATATTGGAATTATCGGTGAGCTTGTGAGTATTATGGCGCTTACGATACTCAGTGGCGGATTAGAATATGGATATAACCGTGAATTTGTTTTTACCCTTATAGGATTGTTTGCCTTTATGATCGGATTTGTCCTTTTTTTCAAAGGGATTCGAATCCTCTTTTGGTGGTATCCGGGACTTAAAACATTGATTATGCCGCATGATGATGGCAAGGATCAAGATGTACGCTTTTCAATGGCGCTTATGTTTATGATGGTTGCGGTGATGCTCTATCTTAAGATCGATGTCGTTTTGGGAGCATTCTTGGCGGGGACATTTGTTGCAACCTATTTTAAACATAAAAAAGAACTTCCTGAAAAGCTTTCTTCTTTTGGATTTGGATTTTTAGTCCCGATCTTTTTTATTCACGTTGGATCGACGTTGGCGCTTGAGGCGTTTGGTGATCCCAAAATTCTGATGGCGGCATTTTTCATTGCTAGTGCTATTATCGGAATTCGTCTATTAAGCTCTTTTGTGGCATACAGTGGGTATCTGGGAGTTAAAAATACGATACTCTTTTCGTTGAGTGACTCGATGCCTTTGACCTTTACGGTAGCGATTGCAACACTGGGGTACAGTGCACATGCTATTTCTCATGAGGAATACAATGCCTTTATTGTTGCAAGTATGGGAAGCGGTATTTTTCTGATGATTCTGATCAAAATACTCTACAATTTTTTCTATCCCGATAATGAGAAAAAATCATAATTTTCAGCAAAAACAAGGTACAATCGACCCATTATGAGTTATAGAGAAAATAAAGAACAAATTAGTCTAGTGGAGAAGGAGTTCCTGTGGATTTAACAACGATTTTAGGGATATTAGGGGCGATGGCTACTATTTCTATCGGGGACTTGATGGAGGGGGGAAATCCCGTTCATGTCGTTCATATCACATCTCTTATCATTATTATCCCGACAACGCTTTTAGCCTCCATGGTAAGTACCGATCCAGAATACATCAAAGGTGCATTTAAAAACGTAGGGATGAATTTTAAAAAATCACCGGTTAATTTGGAAGAGCGTATCAAAGAAATCGTTGATTTGGCACTTATGGCACGACGTGATGGTCTTCTATCACTCGAAAAAAGAGTGGCTGAGCTTGATAATGAGTTTTTAAAACAAGGTCTGAGTATGGCCGTAGACGGGAATGAAATTGATACTATCTCGGATACGCTTGAAGCAGTAATTGAAGAGACGGAACATTATTGGCACGGGTGTGCCCACTATTGGATTCTAGCAGGTGAAACTTCACCGGTTATGGGGCTTGTTGGGGCGGTTTTGGGTCTGATTCTTGCACTGCAAAAATTGGATAATCCCGCTGAAATGGCGGAGGGTATTGCGGGTGCGTTTACGGCAACCGTTACAGGGATTTTCGGGGCATACGTTTTGATCGGACCGATGGGAAATAAGATGAAAGCAAAAGCGCATCATATCGTCAAAGAACAAAAAGTGATGCTTGAGGGGATTATCGGAATCGTTTATGGCGATAATCCGCGTACGCTCGAAGCAAAGCTTCTAAACTTCCTCTCTCCTGCGGAAGAGAAGCATAGCCAATTTACATAATGAGTATTTAAATGGCCAAGAAAAAAAAATGTAAACCGTGTGAATGTGCAGCAGGGGAGAAGTGGGCAGTTCCGACGGCTGACTTTTTTAGTCTTCTCTTGGCATTGTTTATTGCACTTTATGCACTGGCATCGGTCAATAAAGAAAAAATGCGCGCCGTTAAAGAGGAGTTTGTAAAAATATACGATTACGCCCCTGCACCTGAAGAGATCAGTCCGGTTGTTCCCATGGACCCGGCAACACCTGAAGAACCTTCGGAGCAAAGCAGTGGGAAGATGCCCGTTGCCAACGGTGGAGCGGTATTAGAGAATAATCCGTCACAGAGTGATGGAAAAACAGAGTCCAGCAGCAGCGAAGATGAGCAGATGAAAAATGTCTCTGTTGGTGAGGGGGCATTGGATCAGAGCATGGACGGGGCATTGCTTAAATTACCCGCAACGATACCCTTTAGAGGTTCCAATGCGACGTTAGACGATGAAGAGATGTACCGATTTGTCAAGAGGGTTGCGGACATTATCAAAACACTTCCTCCTACGGTTGATATTTCTGTACGTGGCTATACGGATAATCAAGCGCTTCCAAAAGGTTCGGCATATCGAGATAATTTGGATTTATCCAGTGCCCGTGCAGCAACGGTAGTAAGAGAATTGATTAAAAATGGTGTCAGTGAGCAGCGAATTTCAAGTGCAGGATTTGGAGCGGCAAAACCGCTTGCGACGAATAGCAGTGAGGCTAACCGAGCTAAAAACAGACGGGTTGAGTTTTATATGTTTGTAGCAAATGATAAAAAACTCGATCAGGCAACACAAAAGAGTGTATTGGACTCTTTGGCAAAACTCCCAAAATAAACTTCTCTTACATCCCCGGAATTCGAGGGATGTATCCCATTTTTGACATTTTATAGTACCATCCCCATCCCTTTTTTATCCAGTGCCCGATGATGGGCAGAGGAATTAACAACGCTTTGGTGGTACTGCGATACACAAAGCCTGCACCATTCCCCATATCCATGAGGCACAAAATGGTAAGATGATTTTTGTAGCCCTTTTTAGCTCCCGATTTTAATCCTAGCGTAATGGCTGTATTATGGGCAGCATTACGTGCCATCACTTCGGCGATATGTCCTTGTTTGGCTTTCCACTCAGGACCCTCTAAAGCAGCAGCATCACCGATGGCATACCATCCGTTTACCCCTTCTATCTCACAATAATCGTTAATCTTGATAAATCCTCCGCTACTTAGCGGTAAATCACTCTCTTTGATGAGGGGATGTGCATCTCCTGAGGGGATAAACATGATTAAATCGCTTTGAAGACGACTGTCATCTTCAAAAACAATTTCATTGGCTTCAAATCGGGTGATTTTCTTACCGTAGCGAGTGGCAAAACGATTGCGATGAAACAGAGTTTTCATCAGGTTCAGTGCCTTTTCTCCCATTCGTGCACCTGGTGCTGGCATGGGAGCAAAAAAAGTCATCTCGAAGCGTTCACGAACTCCTTGCTTTACCAATAAATGATGGAGGTTAAAAAAGAGTTCAAACGCCGGACCGCCACGAACAGCGCTGGAATCAGTGGGATTAGCGCCAAACCCAAAGGCAATTTTTCCTCCACCGCGTTGGATAAGGGCATCAATCTTCTCTTTGAGCATTACCGACTGCTCTGGCGCACCACAGATGGAGAGGGTATGTTCAGCCCCTGTATGTTTCATCTTGCTACTGCCAAGGGCAATAATGAGATGATTGACACTTCGAATGCCGCCTTTTTCTAGGGTTACTGTTTTATTCGTAGCATTGATGGCATTAACGTGATCGATTGTGAGGTTAAAACCATGTCGTGCGGCTAAGATACTTAAGGGAAAAGCGACATCCTCAAAACTATTTTCTCCTACAGGGATCCAAATAGCAATGGGGTAGAGGTAAAGATAGTCGCGCTCACTTATGAGTTCAACAGCAAAGCCCTCTTTTCGATAAAAAATCGCCGCTTCAACACCGGCGATCCCCCCACCGATAATGACAATATTTTTCATTTTTAGGGAAGAAGTGTAGCTTTGATGATTTTTTGGACTTGAAGCGGCTGATCACCGTTTTGCTGTCCATTGGTTTGTACGTTGTTGAGTTTTCCTAGAGTATCTGAACCTTTAATCACTTTACCAAAAATTGTATGATAGCCATTAAGCCATGGTGTGGGTGCAGTAGTGATAAAAAACTGGCTTCCATTGGTTCGCGGTCCTGCATTGGCCATGGCTAAAATCCCTGATTGATTAAAAACAACCCCTGATCTGAATTCATCTTTGAACGGTTTTTTCCAGATAGACTCGCCACCGGCACCCGTACCCATCGGATCTCCCCCTTGAACCATGAAATTTTTGATAATACGGTGAAACGTGAGACCGTTGTAATAGCCATTTTTGACATGTGTCGTAAAATTTTCAACGGCAAGAGGGGCAACATCTTCGTAGAGTTCAAGGGTTATATCCCCCTGAGTGGTTTGAAGTAAGACAGTGGGGTGAGCAGCGAGTGCAAAGCTATACGATAGCAACAAAGTGAGTAAGAAGCGCATGGTGATTCCTTTTGATGTGATTTAAGATGTTAGTGAAGTTCTTCCGAAATTATAGTGACGCTCTCTGATGCTCGGCTTAATGCAAGGGGATAGAGGGGGTGATTGGGATCAAGGTTGATAAGATAACAATGGGAAACACTCAGAGCGCTGATAAGCTCTAGCGTTGAGAGGGTGATGGATTCAAGACTTTTGTACTGTAAGCTAAAAGAGGTATTGAGTATTCGTGACTCTAAGTGCAGGTATTCATCGATTGCATTTTTATACTCATCCAAAAGTGTTTCATTGGGGAGAATAATCATGACAGGAGCACTAGAGAGGAGTTCTACATGATTTTTTAGCCCTGAAAGGAGGGTATAAAGTGCTCCTTTGGTGTGAGAGAAATGTATTGAGTGGACAACAGGGTTTCGATACGTTTGCTTTAACCTATAGTGCGCTGTATCTTCGTCTCGTATAGGACCGCTTAGGATGATGGATTTTCCTTTTATGTTCGTTGAATTTAGGAGAGAGGTTATGTCCAGTAGCTGTATATCATCACATACGATATGGGTAAAATCGCTTGGCAACATATCTGGATGAAATGGAGAGTAGAGTTTGCTTGGACTTAAAAATTGAAGTCGTGAAAAATCAAGATAAACGACGGCAAAATCGGCAAGGATAATGAGTTCTTGTCGAAGTGTTTCACCGCTTAGAAGGGTTGGTGTAATAATGATGATTTTAGCATGCGGATCTTTGAGCAGTGTCTGAAGAATTTTTCGGACAATTACCGTGCTTCTTCCACTGGCATATTCTCCACCAAGCATAAGGGTGGATTGTGTGAGGGGCGCGTCTAAAAACGTTTGTTGCTCTTCGTTTAGAAAGGCACCGAAAGGCTCTGTTACCGTTGGAAGGAGGAGGGTATGCGCGTTTAGCGATCCTATGATTTTTAGCTTTGAATAGGGGGTCTCTTGATAGGTTCCCAGTGATGTGAGTTTATCTTGAATATCTTGAATATTATCGTCGGAAAATAGCAATCTCTTTTTGGGAAGAAGTTTGTGAAAAGAGGAATCAAGTGCATCAAATTCAGCTTCACTGAGGTTCTCCATCCAAAAAAATCGTTCAATTTGAGTTGAATCAAAAGACAAGACATCTTCCAGTTTTTGATGGAGTATCTTTTGGGTTGATTCAAGGTTGCTTGCGGATGTTTTTTTATTTTTTCGTGATGAGCGCTCAACACTGGCTCCTTTTAAATCTGACCCTTTCCAGACTATTTTTTCTCCTAAATAAAGGCCATAATGGGGTAAAAAGATCAATAAATCAATAGAGAGTGCCGTGGTGTGATGAAAGAGGGTAAAGTCTTGGAGTAATACTCCATGGGCATCAAGGATGGAATGCTCGAGGACTTTTTGTGTATCTATTTGTTTTTCTTGTTTGGACGAATGTCTATTCTCTTTGATTTTAATAGTTTTAGATGGGGATAGATACGATAGAAATGAAAACAACACGATAACAACCCTCTGCAACGGTAAATGATAAGTAGATAATTATAACGTATTTAGGGAAGAAACATTAGCAAGCCTCGAGGAAGACCCTCGAAGAGTAAGAAGAATTATTTTGCAGCTGCAACGCTGTCTTTAAGACTTTTGCCTGGTTTAAATTTAGGAACCATTTTATCTGCAGTACTGTAAGTTTTATCAGTACCCGGTACTTTACCGCTTTTACCTTTTTGAAGTGATGCAGCAAAGTTGCCAAAGCCCACCAATGAAACTTCTTCTTTAGCAACAAGAGCTGCAGTAACTGCTTCTGTAAATGCTTTAATAGCTGTTTCAGCTTCTACTTTAGTTTTGTAACCACCGTTTTTTTGTACCAACTCAACGAATTGTGCTTTATTCATTTAATTCCCTTGGGTAAAGATCTATGAAATTCACTAAAGCCCCCTTATTTACGAGAAAAAAGAGAGCCCTATGTTTCTGACGCAAATACTTTAATATCTCTTGGCTTAAATTTTTCTTGTTTTTTCTGTTTTTTGTGAATTCTTTTGTAAAAATGTGTTTTTTAGAGTGTTTTTAATCTTTTCTTGGAGGGATGGTTGACTTTTCAAGGCTCTTGCGTGGGCTTTTAGATGCAACATAAGGTACGTATGATAGTGCGACAGTTTGTATTTAAGGATAGGTGTACGAGTGGCGGATATGGATAAAAAAACATCTTCTAAACCGTGGCGTTCTTGTTCGCTCAAAGTACTCATGACTTTTTTCCTAGTTTGTTAATTTTTCGAACAACACGAATGATCTCATCATCTTCAAGCATCCCCAGCATTTCCAAAACAGCTTTAGCGGCTTGAGGTTTGGCATTTCCAAGCCGCCAATCCTGATAGGAACGCATAGAAATTCCCAGCTTTTGAGCCATCTCTTTTTGAGAAATTTTCTTCCCATTGCTTTGTGCTTCGACAGCGTTGTGAAGAAGATTAAAAAGGTCATTCATTTCCATTACCCTATTGTAAACTTTATTTATTAAATTAAACATAAAAATGTATAAATTAGGCTGTTAAATACTCTTTTAAATCATTATATTGATAAAAATACCATTTTTAATATCGGTTACATACAAAAATAATTTAGTAACATTCATTATTTGATTGGAAATATACGGAAAAATGTATAAAAATATATGTAAAGTTTATTACAGGAATGATGTGTAGGAATATTTGTCATTCCCGCGAAGGCGGGAATTCAGCTAAAATAAAGAAAGTTAAATAAGGAATTTGGGATAAGAAGGGTTACAGAAGATCCGTATAGTCGTATTTTGAAAGATCGACGTAAAATTCTCCCTCTTTTTGGATAATACGGACATCACTTCCGTAGCGCGCAGAAAAACGACTCCGTACAGCTTTACGTCCTTCGCTTCCTATCCCGATAAATTTGAGATAACGCTTGAGTTCGATGAGCCCGTTTGTACTAAAAGGGATGGGATTTGTTGACTCGGTAGCGTCAACATCGTGTATGGTGCTGTTTTGAGAGAGCATAAGTTTGGTACTTAATACTTCGAGTATATTTTTGAGCTGTTCATCTTTGGAAGTATAAATTTCTTCAATTCGATTGCGTTCAGCAATGAGCATTTGCTCTTTATCATTTACAAGAGAGTCTATTTTTACTTCGAGTTCTTTGACTTTGAGCTTGAGGTGGTTATTCTCTTTTTGATAGAGTGCGATAATCATCCCTACGCTTGTTTTGGTTGTTGGAGAGGGTGCGTTAGAAGGTACATTTTGTGCAGATTGAATATCACGCTGTTTCTCTTCGCTTAGAGCGCTTCGCGGTACTATAATATAGGTAACTCCCCCTTCGATAATATAGTTGAGCCGTTTAGACTTCAATTTATTATGGATCATCTCTTTGGACATTTTAAATGTTTTTGCGTATTCATCGATGCTAAAGCGCATGTATTCTCCTTTTTGGGGTAAGTAACCAGTCGGGCTTCGGTGGGGGAATAATCCCCCCCTGTCGCATCCAAATGAGGTATCCGCTGCGTTGTATGTTGTGTTTGTCAACAAATGTGTGGCGTGAACTGTGTCTGAACTCACATTTTGTTAACAGCTCAGCAAAATCATTATGTTCCTCTAAAAAGGTTTGTAATGATTCATAGGCAGTTTCGGAAATAAAAACAGTGCTGACGATTAAATTTTTGATTTCTACATACCGTGCACACTCATTCAATCCATCTCCCACAAAATTATCATGACCTAAAATATCTTCAAAACGGTATATACTTCCCGTATGTACGGCAACCCGCAACCCTTGAAAATAAGGATATTCACGAGCAATAAAATCGGAAAAATGGATAAATGATAAACCGAGGATGGAACCAAATCCCCGTAAACTTGGGTGTAAAATACAATAAAAGCCATCCCCCGTCGGGATAATCCCTTGTAACATTTTTTCCAATGGAATACCTGAGTTTTTGAGCATTTTATGGATCATTTTTTTGTAGCTCTGAGAAAGATAGCTAATAAGTTCGAGCTGGTTGGGCATACTGAGGCGTGAAAAATCAATAATATCAACCAGAACAATATCAGTTTCAATGGGTCTTTTGTACATCTGTGTGTGTTGTTTCCAAATAATGAATATAGCGCCTATTTTATAGGAAACCACCTCTAAAATCCCTGAGATTAGTTTTACGGTAACGAAAATGTACTAATATCCCCAAAATTTACACACTTTAAAGTCCCGTCGTTATTCTAAAAAGGGGGATGAGTTTTTGCTATAATGCTATTTATGAAAACCGATACTCTTTTTACCAAACCTATTTCCAAGCAATTTGAATTCGATGCCGATGTGGCGGCTGTCTTTGATGATATGTTGAGCCGTTCCGTCCCTTTTTACAAAGAATCACAGCAGTTGACCGCCCGTTTTTGTTTAAATGCTCTCTCTAATGGAGGAAGAGTTGTTGATTTGGGATGTTCGACGGCGTCACTTCTTCTCCAAATCGAGCGAGGGATGAGTTCATCAGACAATAGTGAACTTATTGGAATTGATAATTCCCACGCAATGATTGAACATGCCCGCAAAAAAATCGAAGCATACCGATCAAAAATTCTTCTTGTAGAGGGGGATATTTTGGACTATAATTTTGGGGTGACACGTGCGATTGTGTGTAACTATACCTTACAGTTTATCCGTCCCATGATGAGAGAGACGCTTGTCCAAAAAATATACGACTCATTGGAAGAGGGGGGAGTTTTCATCTTTAGTGAAAAAGTACTGAGTGAAAACAGTACGCTCAACAAGCAGCTTATCGATTGCTATTATGATTATAAAAAAGAGCAGGGATACAGTGAATACGAAATTGTTCAAAAGCGTGAAGCACTGGAAAACGTACTGATTCCTTACACTGTAGATGAAAACAGTGCAATGGTAAAGAAAAGTGGATTTATAAGTTGTGACGTATTATTTCAGTGGGCAAATTTTGCTACATTTATTGCGTGCAAATAACGCTCTTTACCAAACCTTGGGTGAAACTTCGTTATTTGCAGGGGTAAAGATTTTTTTAACATCAGCATAATCAACTATATTATCATTGCATTTTTTGTGATAATACCCTTGCGAATCATACGACTCTTCACAATTATTGTAATAGCGCATACTGATACCACGCTCATTGAAGCATCCCGAAAAAACTGTTAATATCATTAGCCAAAGCAGTATCTGTTTTATCATGAAGGATTGTACCTTATCTGGGTTTAAAGCTTTCCTTGGTTTTGCAGTAGTTTTGCAAAAAACACTCATCATCACATTTTGGATTTTTGGCAGTACAGATATAGCGCCCGAAGAGCACCATTCCCTGATGCAATTGATGCAAGCTTGTTTTAAATTTCTTGACTAAAGTTGCTTCGGTAGTGCACGGAGTGAGGTCATCACTCAAGCCCAATCGATGAGAGACGCGAAATACGTGGGTATCGACTGCCATGAGATTGGCTTGCGTGTATTCGATTAAGACGACGTGTGCTGTTTTTTGCCCAACTCCTGCGAGGGTCATAAGCTCTTTTTCATCCAAGGGAATTTCCCCCCCATAGACATCAACCACTCTAGCAGCCATGGCGATAAGATTGACCGCTTTGTTATTAAAAAAAGAGCAACTTTGAATGAGACTTTTGATGTGATTTACATCCGCTTTTGCCAAAGTCTGAGGTGTCGGATATGCTTTGAAAAGTTCGGGAGTGATGAGGTTGACCCGCTTATCGGTGCATTGTGCAGAGAGAGCCACGGCGATAACCAATTCGTAGGCATTTTTGTAGGTAAGTTCGGTGACGGCATCGCTGTATTTTTCTAATAACGCCTGTTTGATCTCGTCAATCTCTTTTTTGGTTGCTTTTTTCATGGGAAAATATGATCCATTTTTTTCGGTATTGTATCACCAACTTTTACACACTGTGGATAATAAATTAGATTAAAATTTTTATTTATAAAGCGCGCGTGACAGTTTTGTGTTACAATAACCGACAAACGAGTGTAAATTTGCAAGGAGGAGCATCTATTGGAACTTAAAAAGTGGATTATGAATCTTTTTAAAAATCACAGTGATGAAGAAGGAATTGACTACAACATTGACAAAGAACTTTTTTATAAAGTACTGGATACCGATCCCAGTGCTATTTTATTTTTTACCAAAGAGAGCGGATGGATAGGTGCGAATAAGGCTTTTTTTAAGTTAGTACCGATAAAAACGATTGAAGAACTTCGTACAGAACATGAGAGTATACGTGATCTTTTTAGTGATGAAGATGAAGAGGTATTTACCGAATACGATAAAAGCTGGCTGGATTATATTCGAACCCATTGCCCCAATGGATATGGGCTTGGTATTACGGATGCACACGGAAAACGCCATGCTATGTTGGCCACCACGACGATGTTGCGCCAAGGGTCAAGCGATCTGTATCTTCTTCGATTGGAAGATAAAACAAGTGTTGCTGCTCTTAAAGAAGAAGTGGTACAGGTTGAAGCTCTCAAAACAAAATTTTTAGCCAATATCGGGCATGAATTTAGAACCCCGATGAATGGGATATTGGGCTTTGTTGACCTTTTATCGAAAACGTCCCCTACGGATATGCAGTTGGAGTATATCCATTCGGTTCAGGGTTCAGCTTTAAACCTGATGTCTAATATTGAAAATTTGCTTGATTTGGCACAAATGCAAACAGGACGATTGACTCTTAGCAAGGTTGATTTTAATATTATTACCGAAATGGAAGAGTTTGCACTTGGTTGTGTCTCTCTTGGAAATGATAAAGGGGTGGGGGTTATGCTCTTTATTGACCCTAAACTCCCGACACACCTCACAGGAGATATTCGAAAAATTAAACAGGCTCTTAGCAACCTTTATAATAATGCTTTGAAATTTACTGCACCTCAGGGGCGAATCACTATCGAAATAAGACTGCTCAAGCGCAATACGACAGGTAGCAGCAATATCGGATTTAGTGTAAAAGATACCGGGAAGGGAATTAGTAAAAGTGAGCTTGGCTTGATCACACGCCCTTTTGTCTCCGGTGATCATGCGGACAACCGTCTTGGAGTGGGGTTGAGTCTTTCTCATGGATTGATTAATCTTATGGGCGGTGAACTCAAAATTGCGAGTGAAGAGGGAAAAGGTTCATCCTTCAGTTTTGCGTTAACACTCGAGGGCTCATCCGACCAAGCGATGCGAATGATTAATGCACGAAGCGCAAAAGTAGTGCTTATGGATGAAAAACGTATCGATGATGCCAATCATTTGACCAATTATTTGCGCAGCTTTGGTGTGAGTGTCACAAAAACCCATTTGATTGATGAGACCATTTTTAATGATACGGATGTTGTCTATTTTATTGCATCCCAAGAAAAAAGTGATTGGATTCTGAAGATTTCATCCTTTAAAAGAGAGTGTAAAACGGTTCTTTTGTTGGAGCAGCATGAGCGGTTATTGGCACGGACGATGCATGTAATTGATTATGGGTTGTCTAAGCCTTTATTGCCGACAACCTTATTCACCCATTTGGTTGAAGTTCTCCGATTGCCCAAAGAAGAAGTTCCGGTAATCGCGCAATTACAACAAGGAATTTATGCACTGGTGGTAGAGGACAATTTGATTAATCAGCGGCTTATCAAACTTTTGCTCAAAGAATACGGATTAAGTGTAGTCACCACGTCAAATGGTGATGAAGCCGTAGAAGCGTGCAGGAATCAACGATTTAATATTGTTTTTATGGACATTGATATGCCAATCAAAGATGGTATTCTGGCAACGCAAGAGATTAAAGCCCAAGAGGGAGCTTCACGCAGTGGGAGAATGCCGATTATTGCATTGACGGCTTTGGCGATGGAGGGGGATCGTGAGTATATTCTTGAGAAAGGGCTTGATGATTATCTCTCCAAGCCTCTTACGCGTGAAAAATTAGAATATATTCTCCAAAAATATTTATACGTTACAAAGTGAGGTTAGTTTACCATGAACTATACGAATCTGTTTGAAGATACATTCTCTCATGCCTTAGGGATGTTAACCTCCTGTGCGGCAACGCATGGTGACCCTTTTTTGTATACCAATCTTTCAGGAGATATTGGTGGAAGCAATCAGCTTTTATTGAATTTTTTTGGAGTACAAGAGATTGGTTCAATTGCTCCCATTAAGGAGTGGTTGTATCCGCAGGGGATAGAATTATCCTATATCCTTTCTAACTCAGGGGAGTATCGCGGTAAAGCCATTGCGAATACAAAAACGTATGAGGTTATTATTCGTACAGAAGTGCTTGTTGTAGGAGATGAGTTTGTCGTAGCCATTGTACTGCGAGATACCTCGGCGCTGGAGCGGGCTTTGCTGGCAGAGCGTTATTTTGAACGATTCAAAAAGAAACTTTTGACCAATATATCGCATGAGTTTCGAACACCCATGAATGCTATTATCGGTTTTGTTGATTTATTGCGCTCAAGCCCGCTTAGCTCATGGCAACAAGAATATATTGATATGGCAGGCAAGAGTGCCTCCTCCATGATGCGTAACATTGAAAATCTTTTGGAGCTTATGCAAGTTGAAGGGGGTGGTATCCATACGAAACTGCAACCCTTTAATCCGTTCGACGTCTATGAGAGTTTTTCAATGCAATTTGGTGAATTGCTTGAGGCCAAAGAGATACAATGGAGTGTTTTAATTGATCCGCGATTACCATTAGAAATCATGGGTGATCAGGATAAAATTTTGACTATTCTCCGAAACTTAGTCCAAAATGCCATCAAATTTACTCCATTATCGGGGCAAGTTCTTCTTGAAATTTTAATTATAAAACAAGAGAACAATAAGGTTGAAGTGGAATATGCCGTGAGTGACACAGGGGTTGGGATTGAGAGTGGACGGATGACAACCCTTCTGCGACCATTTTCATCGGCATGGGAAAATCAGCGTCATGGACAAGACGGTATGGGTGTAGGGCTTTCGTTGAGTCATAGATATATTGATATGATGGATTCGCATTTGATGCTTGCTTCTGAAGTGGGGAGAGGATCAAGGTTTTCTTTTCGTATTTTCCATGAGGTTCATGATGAAGCTCATTTGGGGGATATTGAAGCCAAAAAGATTGCGTTTTACTCTCATGAGCCTCATTCGACGCAGAGTATTTTATTGGAAAAATATCTGGATTTTTTTAACGTAAAAGTGATCCCTATCTCCTCGTTGGTTAACCCCCAGCTTAATTTCTGTGATGTATTGCTGATTGATGTTCCTCATCTTTCAGTATCGCAAGTAGAATCGCTCAAAGCGACCTATCATCATTTGCAAATAGCGGCAGTTTTAGATGTACAATCCAAAGAGAAGGTGGAGTATCTACACAAAACAGTTGAAGCGATTATTATGGCGCCTCTTTTGCCAAGCACCTTGCACAAAACATTTTCCATGTTAGGGAAAACGGCATCGCACGAAGAACTTCATGACGCAATCGAGAGTAAGGTTGAAGCTACTAAAGAAAATGCAAAAATTTTAGTCGCAGAGGATAATCCGATTAATCTCAAGTTGCTTGAGACGATTTTACGGCAGCATAATTTTCAGGTTGTTACTGTAGAAAATGGACAAAAAGCGGTTGATGCGTATCTAAAAGAGTCTTTTGATTTGGTATTAATGGATATTGATATGCCCGTTATGGATGGATTGACGGCAAATAGATTGATCAAAGAGATTGATAAGCGTGATAATCGAGGCTTTACACCGGTAATTGCGCTGACAGCCCATGCATTGATTGGAGATCGTGAACGGATCATCCGTGCCGGTTTGGATGCTCATCTTGCAAAACCGATTGATAAAAACTTTTTATTACAAACGATTGATCGCTATTTAGAGCTTGCCTACCAGAAGCGAAAAATAGTGAGCGTTTAACGTTGATTAATTTGTATACGATATTCTTTTATTTGTATTATAATTCGCTCAATCGAAGATTAGACAAGGATAACAATGAGACGACAGTTTGGCGTATGGGTATTAGGGGTTTTATTAAGTGCAACAATTGCCAACGCAACGGTTTTAGCGACGGTTAACGGTGATGACATTACATCGGATGAAGTCAATCGTGTGCTTATGGAAGGGACACAAGGGCGTTTTGACTCCTTACCTGCAGATAAGCAAAATGAACTTCGTCAGCGTATTATTGAGGGGATGGTTGCTCAGCAATTGGTATTTGATGATGCTCAAAAAACAGGAATACTAGAATCAAAAGAGTATAAGGCTGAATACCAAAAGCTTGCTGAACGTATGAAAATACAGCTTGTGGCAAAAGTATGGGAGCAGCAGCAGTTTGATGCCATCAAGGTAGATGCCAAAGAGGTAAAATCCTATTATGATACCAACCCTGACGAGTTTGTGGACAAAGAAAAAGTACATGCACGTCATATCTTAGTCAAAACTTCCGATGAAGCGGATGCGGTGATTAAAAGCATGAAATCTCTGAGCGGTGACAAGCTCAAAGCAGAATTTATCGCTCAAGCAAAATCAAAATCAACGGGACCTAGTGCAGCCAAAGGTGGAGATTTGGGTTATTTCCCTCGTGGTCAGATGGTCCCGTCATTTAACGATGCGGTATTTGCTATGAAAGAGGGAACAATTTCATCTGATCCGGTACAGAGCCAATTTGGATATCATGTTATCTACCTCGAAGATAAAATGGCAGCAAAAAAGATGAGTTTTGATGAGGTTAAAAACTTTATTGAACAACGATTGAAAATGGATAAATTTAAAGTCTATATGGATAAAAAGATGTCCGCTCTAAAAGCAAAAGCAAAAATTACCTATTCAAAATAAATAATCTTTCTTTCTTCTCGCCTTCTCGGGCGAAGTGCCCTCGAATACATCACTTAATTTCTATCTATTGCATTCAAATCATTAAATGCCACTTTCACACGGTTTACCAATGTTTTTTGCCCGTCTCGTAACCATTTGCGCGGGTCATAATATTTTTTGTTCGGTTTGTCTTCCCCTTCAGGATTTCCAATTTGTCCTTGGAGATAATCTTTGTACTTTTCATAATAATCTTTGACCCCTTCCCATGTTGCCCATTGGGTATCAGTGTCGATATTCATTTTGATAACACCATAGCTGATTGCTTCGCGGATCTCTTCGAGACTGGAGCCTGAGCCGCCGTGGAAGACAAAATTAACAGGCTTAGGTGCTGTGTTGAATTTTTCTTGGATATAGCGTTGGGAATTGTCCAGGATAATGGGAGTAAGAACGACATTTCCCGGTTTATACACACCGTGTACGTTTCCAAATGATGCGGCAATCGTGAAGTTCTTACTGACTGCCATCAGTTTTTCGTAGGCGTAGGCAACGTCTTCGGGCTGTGTGTAGAGGAGGGAGTTGTCAATGTTGGTATTATCAACACCGTCTTCTTCACCACCGGTGACGCCCAGTTCGATTTCGAGCGTCATTCCGATTTTAGCCATTCGTTCCATATAGCGAACGCAGGTTGCAACGTTTTCTTCTAGGCTCTCTTCAGAGAGATCAAGCATGTGAGAGCTAAAAAGGGGTTTGCCGTATTGAGCAAAATGTTTTTCCCCTGCATCCAGCAGTGCATCAATCCATGGAAGGAGGTGGCGTGCGGCATGATCCGTATGCAATACAACGGGAAGCCCATATGCTTCTGCCATCATGTGAACATGCAGTGCTCCACTGATTGCACCCACGATAGCTGCTTTTTCATTCTCGTTACTGAGCCCTTTTCCGGCGTAATAGCTTGCCCCGCCATTGGAAAATTGGATAACTACGGGTGAGTTGACCAGCTTGGCTGCTTCGAGAACACCGTTGATTGAATCGGTTCCGACGACATTGACAGCAGGAAGGGCAAAGCCTTCTTGTTTTGCAATGGCAAAAAGAGTATGAAGATCTTCGCCGAATACGACACCTGGTTTGATTGAGTCTAAAATACGCATGGACATGATTACCCCATAATGAATAAAAATAATCTTTATTATAGCAGACCTTGCACCTATATGCACTTTAGATGTGCTAAAATAGGACGATTATAATCTATGAAATGGTACGGAAAGGGCAGGGCTACATTGATAAAATTAGTTATTTGCTTATTAGGGGGTATATTCGTTGTCAATGGACAAAATTCTCTCCCTTTTTATTCACTTGCAGCACCACTTGAAAAAGATTCATACCGATTGACCCAGTTAAATGAAGCATTTTTAGAGACACAGGAACCCAAAATTATTGAAAATTTTTGCAAAGATGTTCGTGGGACATTGCTGCTGGGTGAATCGTTGCGTGAGCCTTCTAAAAAAGATGAGGGGAAGCTTAACGCTTATCTTCAGCAATTACGGTCATTGTCCTCTCGTCAAGAAGTGATTTTTCAACTCTACCGAAAATCTTTACTCAGTGCTATTGAATCTAAAGATAAACAAAAATTTGAGCACTTGGCTTCTATCGAATTGGAACCCTTGCATCAGCCCCGCGTTCGCTCAGAAGCGATAGCCTTTTACCAAAAAAACTTTTCTGACCACCCGATTAAGACGTTAGACTCTTTGTGCAAAGAACAGGTTTTGGAAGCTAAAAGTATCCAGTTTGCGATAGAACAAGAGCAGGCATATGAAGAGAATTTGAAAATTCTAAAGCGTTCTGAGGTGCAAGGGATTAAACGAACTGCCAAAATTGGTTCTCGTAACAGCGTTATCGTTGTGGGAGAGCGCAATGCGAAAGGAGAGATGGTCTTTGAAGCGGAAAATTTAAATCCCTATTTGGTGACACTTTCGCTGGATTTTGAAAAAATTAATAATATCAAAGCAAATCATTCACTTCCATTGTACGTCGAATTGCCAGGGCGTACCAAAAAAGAAATTTTGACGCTGACTCCCACTGTTTCTTCCTTGGAAATGACGTATCAATCTTCGTATGGATGGGTTAAAGGTTCAGCATTTGCGCAACACGATGATACCTATCTTTATAGCCTTCCCTTTGCTGCCGGTACTACCGTAAGAGTTGGGCAGGGGTATAATGGCGGATTGTCGCACAAGGGACTCTCGGCGTATGCGATCGATTTTACTCTTCCTGTGGGAACATCCATTTATGCCGCTCGCGAAGGGGAAGTCGTGGGTGTGGATGTGAGCAGTAATTTAGGTGGGAATTCTCCTGCATACCGTCCTTATATGAACTATGTCAATATACGGCACGGCGATGGAACGCTGGGTAATTATTATCACCTTAAATTCGGGGGAACAGCGGTAAAAATTGGAGATACGGTGAAAAAAGGGCAGCTGATTGCCTATTCGGGAAACACGGGTTATACCACCGCTCCTCATTTGCATTTTAGTGTGAGCATGGTTGACCCTGTGTCAATGCGTCGCCCAAAGAACTTGCCGATTAAAATTCAAACTTTGCAGGGGATTGTGAGCAATCCGCATGAAGGTGAATATTATACGGTACAATAAGCTTGAAAAGTTATAGGGGATGGGGTAAAGAGAGATGCTAAATACAGTTAAATCAAAAGTTGTTTTTTCTACACTGGTGATGGGAGCCTTGAGTTTGGGGGCTATTTATAGCTATTTAAGCGTAACCTTTCATGATTTTTCCAATGCAACTGCCAAACGTTCTTTGGATATGTTAAGTCAATCGATTTTTCAAACATTGACTCAAAGTATGTTAGCAGGTGATCCTAAAGTTGTTGCGGATACTATTGAGCATGCCAAAGAGATCGATGGTATTAGCAATATCACAATAGAGCGTTCTAAAGCAGTAAATGAATTATTTGGTACCCATGGATCTTCAAGTGATGATGTATTGATTAAAAAAGTATTTGAAACAAAAATTCCTGAGTTAATTGAAAGTAATGAATTGGTGGGGCATAGTATTCGTCTGCTTCAGCCTCTTGTAGCCGAAGAAAAATGTCTTTCATGCCATACAAATGTTAAACAAGGGGATACTCTTGGAGTTATGGATTTGGTGATATCTTTAGAAAAAAATGACGAAGCAATTGGTAAAACGCAAAATACTTTATTAATTGCACTTGGTATTGCTGTTGTGGCTTTTGTCGTTATTTTAAACATCTTTTTTGGTCGAGAAGTTCTAACCCCTCTTTCTGGTTTACGTATTCGAATTGCTGAATTGGTAAGCGGTGATAAAGACTTGACTAAGCGGCTTGAAGTACGAAAAAAAGATGAATTTTCACAAGCAGCACATGCAGTCAATAATTTTGTGGCCATGATTCAAGAGACAATCAACGAGGTCAAATCGTTAGGGAGACAAAATGCCATGATTGCTTCAACGATTACGGATGCAACCCAGAATATCTTGACAGGGGTAGAGAGTGAGCGTTCGATTGTAGAAGCAACAACCCAAAAAAGCCATTCGATCAAAGAGATACTTTCAGCGGCCATGACAATCTCAGAGCAGACACAGCGTAATATTTCCAATGCCAATGATGAACTCTTAAGTGCAAAGGGGGCATTGGATCGTCTTGTGCGTGAAGTAGAGGGGTATATTGAAACGGAAAACGATATGTCTTCACGATTGGTAGGATTGCGTCAAGATGCACAACAGGTCAAAAGTGTCCTTGGTGTCATAAAAGACATAGCAGATCAAACCAATCTTTTGGCACTTAATGCGGCGATTGAGGCGGCTCGTGCAGGTGAACACGGACGAGGATTTGCGGTTGTAGCAGATGAAGTGCGCAAGCTTGCTGAGCGAACCCAAAAAAGTTTGACAGAAATTGAGGTAAATGTTGGGACAATTGTTCAATCTATCAATGATGTAAGTGATACTATCAGTGAAAATGCGACCAATATGAACGGATTGACGACGATATCACTTGAAGTGGAAGCAAAAATTTCAACAACATCCCAAGAGATGGAAAATTCAGTGGTGATTGCTAAAAAGTCGTACAATGATTCTATTGAAATGGTAGGACATATTGAGTGGATTATTGAGAAAATATCGCAGATCAATAATGTTTCACAATCCAATCAAAAAAGTGTTGAAAATATTGAGGGAGATTCCGAAAAACTTTTGAGTGTTGCTCAATCATTGCAAGCACGGATTAATGAGTTTAAGAGCTAAGTGTACTAAGTTAATCTCTGATATGATTACATCCTTATAATTTAAATGTTTGGTATATCATGAAAAATATTGTGTTGATTGGATTTATGGGAGTCGGTAAAGGTTCGATTGCTCGGGCGATGGTGAAGAAAACGGCGATGATGGCATTGGACACGGATGATGTGATTGAGAGTATTGAAAATCGTTCTATCAAAGCAATCTTTGCTACCGAGGGTGAAGAGTATTTTCGTAACTTAGAGCGTAAGGTGGCACGCTGGTTGAAGAAAAAAGTGACGGGGACGATTATCTCTACCGGGGGTGGATTTTACAAAGTTCCGGCATTGAAAAAAGTAGGGACAATTATTCTATTAAATGCCCCTTTTGATACGATTTATGAGCGTATTGTAGCTCATCCTGATGCCGCAAAAAAGTTCAAAAAGCGCCCGTTGTTTAAAGATATTGATAAAGCGCGTGCATTGTATGAAGAGAGGCTTCCTCAGTATCTAAAAGTAGCAGATATGGTGATCGATGTGAGCGATAAAACGGTTGATATGATTGCTAAAGAGATTATTAAAAAAGGTAAAAAACGATGAAAACACTCTTTATACTTCTCTTAACACTTTCTGCACTTTTTGCAGATGGGATCAAATGGGAAAAAGACTATGCAACGGCGCTTAAGCAAGCCAAAATTCTTAATAAGCCAATGATGTTTATTATCTCTAGCCACACTTGCCGCTATTGTGTTCAGCTTGAATCGACAACACTCAAAGATTCCAAAGTGATTCAAAAAATTAATACCAATTATGTGGCCGCTATTGCCTATGTAGATGAAAATCCTTTATTTCCGCGTGAATTGTATGTGGGAGGAACACCCGCAACATGGTTTATCAAAGGGGATGGAGATCCGTTATTTGAACCTTTGATGGGTGCTATTGATACTGTCAGCTTTCTCAAAGCACTGGATATTGTCAGTCAAGAATATAAAAAAACAAAAAAATAAAAAGAGGACGTATGATAAATATTCAAACAAGTGATGAGAATTTTCAAACGGTTTTTGAAGAACTTTTAAATCGCGGAAAAATGGATATGGAACATGTATCGGGGATTGTGAAAACAATTATTGATGAAATTCGTATTGAAAAAGACAGTGCTCTCGTGCGTCATATTGCCAAATTTGATCGTTGGACACCTGCGAGCGGCTGCGAGTTGAAGATTCCTTCTGAAGATATGAAAGATGCATACGATGCGCTTGAACCGACGTTAAAATCAGCACTCCATTTAGCCTATGATCGTATTCGTGCGTATCACGAAAAACAGCTTCCGCGAAGCTGGTTTGATACGGAAGCCAATGGGACGATTTTGGGACAAAAAGTGACTCCGGTTGACCGTGCAGGTCTCTATATCCCGGGAGGGAAAGCAGCGTACCCAAGTTCTCTTTTGATGAATGTCATCCCTGCTCAGGTTGCGGGTGTGGAGCACATTATCGTATGTACTCCAACCCCAGATAATGAACCCAATGCTTTGCTTTTGGCAGCGTGCCATTTGTGTGGCGTGAGTGAAGTGTTTAAAGTCGGTGGTGCCAGCGCGATTGCAGCAATGGCGTATGGAACACAAAGTATTCCCAAAGTAGACGTAATTACGGGTCCGGGAAATATTTTTGTGGCAACGGCGAAAAAAATGGTATTCGGAGAGGTCAATATTGATATGATCGCAGGACCGAGTGAAATTGGAGTTTTGGCGGATGATTCTGCCAATCCTGAGCATATAGCAATTGATCTGCTTTCACAAGCGGAGCATGATGAAATGGCAAGCTCGATTTTGATAACTCCATCCCAAAAATTTGCAGATGCGTGTGCTTTTGAGATCGAAATATGGTTAAAAAAGCTTCCTCGTGAAGAGATTGCGCGTAAATCGATTGAAGAACGTGCTGCAATTATCGTCACCGAGACGATGGAAGAGGCTGTCAAGCTGATGAACTGTATTGCCCCTGAACATTTAGAGGTGGCAACTAATAATCCGTTTGAACTTTTAGCTTCTATCAAACATGCCGGAGCAATATTTTTAGGACATAATACTCCCGAAGCAATCGGTGATTATGTGGCAGGTCCGAATCATACGTTACCCACAGGGGGAACGGCAAAATTTTACTCACCTCTTGGGGTTGAAAATTTTATGAAAAAATCTTCTATTATTTCTTTCTCCAAACAGGCAATTAACGAAATCGGTGAAGCTTGTGCATTAATTGCACACACCGAAGGGCTTGGTGCTCACGAAGCATCGGTTCGCTGCCGATTAAATTAGTAGAACGCCAAAGGAATAAAATTCCTTTGAGTATGCTTGCTGCTAAGGCATTAAAGCTTCCCTTTTCGGACAGATTTTTTTCTTTCTTCTGTTACCCTATCGTAATCTTCTATCCAAAATATCAAAAAGATAACAAAATTTCGTATTTATTTAGATTGCATTAAACCTATTTTAGCTACCATAAAAGCAGTACTAATACCGTTATAGGCTTATTATAAGGGCATTAGATAATTATTATTGTGTTAAGCAATAGGAATTCAAGGAGAATATATGCAATTAGGTTTCTTGGTAGACCTTCGCCTTTGTATGGGTTGTAAGGGCTGTGAGATCGCATGTAAAGTGGAGAATGAAGTTCCACTGAGCACATGGCGTCTTCGCGTAAAATATGTCGATGTAGGGACGTTTCCTGAAACAAGACGAACATTTACCCCTCTTCGTTGTAATCACTGTGCCAATGCACCGTGTGAGCGAATTTGTCCGGTTAGTGCATTGCATTACATTGAAAACGGTATTGTCAATATTGATAAAGAGCGTTGTATCGGATGTGCAGGATGTGTTATGGCGTGTCCGTATGGCGCGATCTATATCGACCCACAAACGCAAACTGCGGATAAGTGTACCTATTGTGCACACCGTGTTGCAAGTTCTATGATGCCATCGTGTGTTGTTGCGTGTCCGGTAGAAGCCAATATTTTTGGTGATTTGGATGATCCGATGTCCAACATCAGTAAATACATCCAACAGCACCAAGGCAATGTCCAAGTACGTAAACCGGAAAAAGGGACTGACCCTCACCATTTCTATGTTGGCGGTGGCAATGTTACCCTTAATCCATTGGCATCGTTCCGTGGAGAGGGACATAACCTCTTTAACAAGCTTACACATCTACCAATAGGAGGGCACCACTGATGGCACATGAAATAATTGCAGCAACGAATGCAATAGTAACTCTTGACGTTGCTCTTCCGGGTATCGTATGGGGTTGGATTATTACGATGAATATGTGGGCAAAAAGTATTGGTACTGGTATTATTTTCCTGACCTTTTTCTTGTTGAAAAAGTATCCGAAAGAGACAGGATTTATCCGATTTCCAGCCGTAGCGGTTTCAATCGTATTTATTCACCTTTTCTTATTTTTTACCGTTATTGACTTGCATCAGATGTTCCGTTTTTGGCACATCTTTTTCTATCCTCATTTGACATCAGCGATTACGATTGGTGCGTGGATGGCGACAGGTTTTGTTGGTCTTCTTTTAGCGATGGCGTATGCGATTTATATGAAAAAAGACGAAGCAATGTACGACAAATATTTGGGTTGGACGGTTTTGTTGGCCATTCCAGTGACATTGTATACTGCGGGATTGATGGCTGAATCTACTGCACGTGAGTTGTGGCAAATGCCAACGGAATCAGCGCAAATGATTTTGGCAGCATTGTTAGCAGGTTCTGCTACGATGCTTTTACTCGGCGGAAACAAATTTTCTGATACCGTTAAAAAAGATCTTGGAATTATTTTAGGATTGAGTGCATTTTCAGCCTTTACCCTTTATATGGCAGAGTACATTTTCGGCGGAATGAAAGCAGAAGAGGTTGCTGCAACTTTGGAATTCATCAAAGGGGGAGAATACACCATTATGTTCTGGATTGGACAGGTTATGGCGTTTATTGTCCCAATGGTTCTTGTCTATTTAAGTATTAAGAAAGAGTCGTATTATTTGTTGAAAATTGCTGCGGTGTCAGCGTTAATCGGGTTATGGATTAGCAAGCACGTATGGTTAGTTATCCCACAATTATTAAATATGAGCTAAAGAGGTAAATGATGTATTTAGAAAGTAGAAGAACATTTTTAAAAGGTGCCGCATTTACCGTAGCAGGTGCTGCGATTGCAAAGGGCGTTTTTTCAACCGATGCCGCTGCTGAGTCGTTAGAGAAGAGTAAATTTACCAATACACCTGATACCCTCTCGTTTTATCCACCGTTGGATCAATGGGAAGGGTTTCAAGAGCTTGATGGAACCGATTGGAAACGTGGCGGTATTAATCGTCACGGTGTACAAAGTGAAGAGAATCCTGATGGTATTTTAGTTCATGATTATATGATTGTTCCAACAGCATGTTCAAACTGTGAAGCATCATGCGGATTGACGGCATGGATTGATAAAAAGACGTTAACGGTTAAAAAATATATGGGTAATCCATTGCATCCGGGTTCACGCGGACGCAACTGTGCGAAAGGATATGCTGTTCAGTCGCAAATGTACGATCCTGACCGTATTCCATTCCCTCTTAAGCGTGCTCCTGGGTCTAAACGGGGTGAGGGTAAATGGATTCGTACCACATGGGATGAAGCGATGAGCACCATCGGTAAAAAAATGAGCGATACGATTCGTAAAGGCGATCTTCTTTCTCGCAAATCGGTCATGTATCATGTCGGTCGTCCAAATGAGAATGGTTTTGTTCCCCAAGTGTGGGAAACATTGGGATTGGATTCGTATAACTCGCATACGAATATCTGTTCCGCGAATGGTCGTACTCCGAGTATTTGGACGGCTAATGATGACCGTACGAGTCCCGACTGGGCGAATGCAAAACTGATTTTCTTGAACTCTTCGCATGCAGCAGACGCAGGGCACTATTTTGCCCAGTCCGCAGCATTTATCGCTGATGCCCGTAAAAAGGGTGCAAAAATGGTCGTTATGGATCCTCGTATGTCCAATTCTGCGGGGATGTCGGATTTATGGATTGCTGCATGGCCGGGAACAGAAGCTGCTATTTATCTCTATCTAGCCAACCGTATCTTGAATGAAAATATGACCGATAAAAAGTTTGTCAAAAAATGGTTTAACTGGGAAACCTTGATGAATGACAGCGAGCATCTTAGTTTTATGGTTGAAAACGGTCAAATTACTAAGCTTCCTGCCGGACGAGATTTTGAAAGCTATCTTGAACTGTTAAAAGATATGTATGCTCCTTATACCCTTGAATATGCAGTTAAAGAAACTCATGTTCCTGCATACAAGCTCGAAAAACTTTATGAGATGTTTATTTGGGCCGGTGATGCGATTTCTACCTATATCTGGCGTGCAGCAGCTGCAGGTAATCGTGGAGCTTGGATGGGTGGTCGTGCGGCGTATTTCTGTATCGGTCTTCGCGGTGCTATCGGTACTGAGGGGGGAACCTTTTTCCACCACTCTCATGTTATCTCTGTCTCTGGAAAGGGTGGAAGCTCGACCGTAGGTCAGGGTGTATCAGGTGCCGATGTACCAAAAGTTCAAGCATGGAATGAGCTGACGTGGCCTCCTGAATGGCCACTGTCCACATATGAGATGTCATACTTGTTACCTCACTTATTGACCGATACAGCATGGCAGAAAAAATGGAATGATCGCGGATTGACAGTCCCCAGTAAATTGGCTGTGTATGCTCCTCGTATGTATAATCCGGTGTGGATTAATCCGGATGGCTTCCGTTGGATTGAAGTACTTAAAGATGAGTCGAAAATGGAACTTACCTTTAATCTTTCTCCAGTATGGTCAGAAACTAACTGGTATATGGACTATGTTCTCCCCGTTGGACTTGCAGGTGAGCGCCACGATCAGCACTCCGAAGCAACATTCCCAGCTAGATGGACAACCTTCCGTCAGCCTGTATTACGTGTAGCATTGGAAAAATCGGGCTGGAAAGCTAAAAATCCTGCTCGTGCAACACTTGAAGCCCACGTAAAAGCAGGTTTGGGTGAAGTATGGGAAGAAAATGAGTTCTGGTTCCAGCTTTGTGTTGATTACATCGATCCGGATGGAAGTTTAGAAATTAAAAAAATGTGGGAATCAAAACGTCATCCAGGTAAGCCAGTTACAATTGCAGAGTGGTATGATGCAGCATTTGGGGATAATTTACCGAAACTTAAAGAGACAGCAACGAATGATCCCCGTTATTTAAAAGAGGAGTTCCCTGTTTACTCATATCTTCGTGATCATGGCGTATGGATGGAAGAAGATAAGATCTACCATGCTATGGAACGTGAGTTGAAAATGGAAGACGGCGAAGTAATCTCTCATGGTCACAAATTTAATGCTGCTTCAATGAGTATCGGTACTGCTGGTGTAATTACTGCAAAAGACCACACAGGTAAAGATACCAAAATTGGTATCGAAATTGACGGTAAAAAAATGCAAGGGTTTGATACTCTTACGAAAAAGCTTGAATTCTTTACTCAATGGGCTACGGATTGGAAGTGGAGAGAATACGCAATGCCATTCTATCCACGTAATGATAAAGAGAAAACCGAAATGGTTCATCTTGTATCGCATGTCAATCATATGTATATGAAAGAAGAGAATTCATTTGCGCTTAATACGGTTTTCCGTTTGCCGTATAATATTCATACCCGTTCGGCAAACTCGAAGCACTTGATGGAAATCAGCCAAAATCATGACCCGATTTGGATCAGTACCGGAGATGCTAAACGTCTTGGATTTAAACGTGGTGATGCAATGAGGGTGAAAATCGTAGATACTGTTTCCGGTTTAGAAAGCGGTCATTTCGTAGCGATGGCCGTTCCTACTGAAGGTGTTCTTCCTGGAACTCTTGCTTGTTCACACCATGGGGGACGTTGGAAGCTTACAAATCATGTAACTATTCCCAATGGAGTAACGGACGGTAAAGTAGCACCCGGTGTTGCACCGCGCGATTTAAGTAACAAAGAATTCCTTAAAGAGTCACCGGCAAATATTGGTAAAGAGGGAGCTCAAACAATCATTGACGATTACAGCGGGACTACTGGTATCAACAGTTTTGGTGTACCGGTTGCTGAAATTCAAATGGATGGAAAAGTCGGTAAACTCAAATATACCGAAGGGATCAAAGGATTCAAGGCAGAGCGTTTTGCTGAGTATAACCGTGACTCTGGAAATATTTGGTGGGATGGATTGAGCGGTTCTTGGCAAAATGCCGTAGCAGCTCCACATCCGGATCCAGTTTCGGGTATGCACTGTTGGCATCATAAGGTACTTTTAGAACCAGCACAACCAGGTGATAAGATTGGTGATATTTTTGTTAACTACGATAACAATCTAAAAGTGTATCAAGCATGGAGAGATCAACTAACTCGTGGATTGGATGAAAACTCAACCCTTCGTCGTCCTCGTCATATCAAGCGCCCTTGGGTTAATCTTGATCCAGCCGTTTACAATGTTACTATCAAGCCTTAAGGCTTGGTATCAATCGTTCTTAAAAATCTTCTCTCATCTGGTTTTCAGTCAGATAAGCTACAATCCAATCAACTTTTATAAGGCTCAAACATTATGGATGAACTCATTGCACGCTCGAATATTTATGCGCTTCTCTCACGTATTATGCTTCAAGAATTGGAGAGTGAGATATTAGATACGATTATCAACGATAAAACTATTCTTGAGTTTTTACCTCATTGGAATGAATGGGAACAACGTACTACCATTGAGCCTCAAAAACTATTGGAAGAGTATCTTAACCCTGATTTTACGAATCTTTCCTTGCTTCACCTTGTTCCTTACGAAACGTTTTATACCCGCTCGGATCAAATGATTGAAACCGGTGGAGCAAATCCTGTGACAGATATATACAGTGCGTATGATTTTGTGGTTGATTATGCAGTAGCGCGGGTTGTGTCCTCCGATCATATTGGGATTGAACTCGAATTTATGCATCATTTGTGTGAAGCTCAGATGAAAGCATTGGAAGAGGGTGATCGTGATGCAGCAGCAGAACTTCAAGCCGTTCAATATCGTTTTTTAAATACCCATTTGCTTAAATGGGCACCGATGTATCTCATCAATATGAAATATGAAGCAAGAACCCCTTTATATTATGATGCCGCAGAGATGACATTAGAGTTTATTCTCTCTGATAATGAAATGTTAAGTGCCGTTGTTACCCTAGAGTCATGAGTCTTTTAATCCTCTCTCCAAGTACATGCGTTAGAGCGCTGAGTGTCAATTCGATTTGTACTCATTGTGCTGATGTATGTCCTACCGGTGCTATTAGTATCACAGGGCGCCTCCCTTCAATCAATCAGGTACAGTGTGTCGGATGTGCGGGGTGTCTTGCTGTGTGTCCTACGGAAGCATTAGGTTTGGATGATTTTAGTCCAACCGATTTTTTCTTTACCTTTGCATCCGATGAAGATAATGTGATTTCGTGTCAAAAAAATGTCCCTTGTATCGCAGCATTAAGTCATGAGCAACTGATCTCCTTTGCTTTGATGAAACAAGGGGTTGTTTTGGATACGGGTCACTGCTTAGGATGTGATATTGGAGTCAGTATTTTGGCAACGCTAGCCAATACCCTTGAAAATACCAATTATCTGCTTGAAGCGATTGAATCGGAGTTTAGAGTGGAATGTTCAGATATTGGATACAACACTTTGGGTGAGGGTGAAGCAGTCGTGGAGCGAAGAGACTTTTTCAAGACGTTTCATCTTCGCGGATTGGGTAAAATCCGAGGGGATTTTGAAAAAGAGATTCAGAAAACGACAGATGAGTTTGTAGAGCATTCAACTGACAGTTCCCATACTAAAGAGCTGCGGTCGAAAAAAATTACGGATCGCCGTAAGCTTTTTTATACAGCACTAAAACGAACAGAAGTACCAGAGAATTTTCATGTTGTAGAAGGTTCAAAAATACCGTTTACTTCGCAAAAGCTGATGGATGAGTCGGCGTGTACAGCGTGTGAGATGTGTTATCGAATTTGTCCAACTGGAGCATTAACCTCAGATATGCGTAATTCTAAAATTGATTTTGACCCGTTTCTGTGTGTCAAATGTCATCTGTGTCATGATGTCTGTGAGCCTGATGCCATTACCCTTTCGACCTCGTATAATTTGCAAGAATGGTATCAGCCAAAGGTACAGAATCTGGTAACGTACAGGGTACGACGGTGTGATGAATGCGATGCGCTTTTTAGTTCCAGCATAGGTGAAAAAATTTGTCGTCGATGTCGTCTCGAAGAAGAAGAAGCTCTGGAGCTATGGGGATTGAAGGATAGAATATGATGAATAATGATAATGCAATAAATGTTGAGACAAAGCTTTATGGATTTATTGCAGAAAATGCACATAGTAACCGTTTTTCGGTTATGGTCAATAAATTGTTTAAGAGCAGTAGTATTAATGCGATGACGATACCGATGAATATACGTCCCGATGATGTTGCGTTTACCATTTCTCAAATGCGCAGTTCAAAACTAAACGGTGCGGTAATTGGGACAGAGTACCAAGAAGAAGCTTTTGGTTTATTGGATCATGCTTCTGTTTTGGCACAAGAATCTGGGTATTGTGATTTTATCCGTATCGTTAACGGTGAGCTTATTGGTGAGCTTATTATGCCGATGGCTTTGGAAAAATTTGCACAAAGTGGAGCGTTTGAGGATGATATTGCACAAAATTCACTATGCCACTATTTTTATGAATTAACTACAGGAGAAACTAAATGAATAAAGCTGATTTGAGTGATTTACGAGCAGAATTTGATCAATTTGTACGGGATAAATGCGATACAGGGGATTGTGACACGAGCAGTGAAAGTAATAATCCGGATGATGAACCAGTACCAGGATTTGTGGATGAATTAACCGACAAACTACTTGCTCCTTATCACAGTGGGGTCTATTTTTCACGTTTGGATATTAAACGTGTTGCTGAAGCAATTGATGAATCAATTCCTATTAAAGAGCGTAAAAAGATGCTTCAAGCACTGTTCAGACATACTACCAAAAAAGAGTATTTACGCAGTGCCTTTGATGAATTTAATCGTCATTTTGGAGGGCGTATTTTAATCTATACGGAGCTTGGTGAGGCATTTCCCGCATCAAAATCAATCTTTGATGAGAATATTTCCAAGATAAAAAAGACACAGAAAATTCTTGATCAAATAGTTAAAGATTATGAAGAGATGGAACCAACGGATGAGCCGATGATGATCTAACCTTTTGGTTAGATTATTGAGGATATTTTTAAAATCCCTTGCCATACTAATGCAGTCGTGATCCCCGCAGCAAATCCTGCGAGTATATCATCCCCCATCACTCCCCATCCCCCTTTAGCTTCACGGTCGATTCGTCCAATAAGGGAAGGTTTTTTGATGTCATAAATCCGGAAGAAAATAAAACTCAGTACAATCTGGATAGCTATTCCATTGCTCATATTTCCTAAATCACCCAGTCCAAATACGATTCCTGGAGCAATGGCAAGGGCAATCCACATCCCGACAAGCTCATCAATGACAATACGTGAATCATCATGGGTTTCGCAAGAGGCTTCGTGTTTATCAATCGCTTTTATTGCAATAAGGGTGATTAAAACTGAGAGCATAAAAAGGGTTTGTGACCCAAAAAACATTAAAATGGCAACACCAAAAGGGAGAGAGACCAGCGTCCCTACCGTTCCGGGAGCTTTGGGCGCATGACCGCTTTTGAAGAGGGTGAGAAAAAGCCAGTTTAGTTTCATAATCGTTCCTAGGTTAGGGAAGTAGTTTGGTAAAGATTCATCAGCTCGATATAAAAATCATTTTCACTGTGTTCTTCGAGCAGTCCGTTTGTGGGCATAATGTCGTAATAAAGCTTGGCTAAATTTTTAAATCTGTTTGGATGAAGCGTTGAGACAATAAGGGATGAAATCTCTTTTCGAACCAAGACGGCAGGGGGAAGAAGTCCTTGTTTCATAAGCTCTAAAATCGATTCGGAATTGTAAGAGATATGGTGATGGTGTCCATGCGGGCAGGTTTGAATACTGACGAGTGTTTTGCACAGGTTGCAATAAACGTATTCACTGGCGATGCACACCTCAATGTCAATGCCTACTAGACGATCAACAACCGATTTATTGGCATTTCGATCATAGTACATTCCGATTCCTGCATGATTCTGTCCAATCATAAGACGGTCGCACCCGTAATTTTTAGCAACAATAGCATCGAGGATGACTTCATTACTCCCCGCAAAAATATAGCTGTTTTCAAGCGGAACGACAATCACGCGACCTTGCGGAAGATAGTTAGTGATGAAAAATTCGAGCACTTCATGCCGAAGTTCGTATTTAAGGCCACTGCTCCCGTAGGGTTTGAAGAGAAAAATAACAACTAAGTCACTTCGCTCCAAGCTTTGACGAATGAGACGCTCATGAGCACGATGGAGAGGATTGGCTGCCATGAAAATAGCCGTTGTGTGTTTCGCAGAAATTTGTTCTTGCGCTTTTTTGATTTTTGAGTGAATCTCTTCGATGAGGGAGAGGTCTATGGTGTATTCTCCGCAAAGGGCGTATTTCCCCAACCGTTTGTAGGTCGCACTTACTCCGGGATGAGCGAGGTCTTCAGTCCCATAAATTTGTCGAAGACGCTCAATGGGATTGATAGGGAAGACTTCATCAACACAAATTTCACCTACTATGACGTGATCGCATACCAAATCAAGAATTTCCCCTTTTTTGGTACTGAGCAAGACGGTTTCATTGGTTTTGCCATTGGGAGAGAGAATAAGCGGGAAAGGGAAAGTTGTCCCATTAAAAAGTCCACTTTGAAGCACTTCCATACATTGATGGGCATTCATAAGCTGCGTGACAGGAGAGAGCATTCCTGATTTGAGAAGTGCGAGAGCGCTTAGAGCCTCTTGATCAATATAAAGAGCTCTATTTTTTCTTAATGATGCCATACTTTTTTCTCTTTTCCCATAAACTTTTACGCGAAATACCTAATTTTTTTGAGAGCTCCGTATCAGGAAAACGGTTTTGAAAATTGGTCATGATGTATTTGACGTATTCCTCAATCGGTAAGATCTCTCCTTGATCAAAAAGTTGACTTTCGCTTTCGATGTCGATAAGACGAAAAGGGACGTTGTCAACATGATCAGTGCTCGAAATAATACAAGAACATTTTTCAATCAGTTCAAAAAAGGTTTTAGTATCACTTTTTTTTAGATTTTGAAAATCGGTAATATAGAGTACATTACTATTGGAGTGAAGTTCAATATCATGCAGTGCCTTAGGAGAATTAAGGGAAATAAATTGAAGTGTTTCCTTTCGATGTTCAGCATATCCAAATGCAAATGCATCGGCGTATTTTTGATAGCCACTACAAATCATGAGGGGGAGTTCTGTTTTGTCAAAATCTTCATCAATATTAACATTCGTAAAGGTATGGGCTAAATAGCGCTCATAGGTTTGATTTTGGCGACGAAGCCGTTCATGGTTTTGAAAATGTTGAATTTTTCGGATGAGTTCTTCAATCATAAAAGGTTTGAGAATGTAGTCTTTTGCCCCTGCAGCGAGCGGTTTGGAGACGGTGTCATTACTGACATACGACACCATCAAAATAACAACAGCATCCTTGTATGCTTCGATAACGGGATAAATATCTTGACCGCTAATGTTGGTTGAGAGGAGAATGACATCGTAAGGTGTCCCCTTCAGAGCCTCTTTTGTTGAGCTGCTAATATCACAATTGTGATTGAGATCGCTGAGTTTAGAAGCGATACTTTGTGCGAGATAAATCTCATTTTCGATAATTAAGACGTTCATCCGTTTTTCCAATCAAAATAGTATAACGAAGCGGTTGCGAGGACACCCACCCCCTCTTTGCGCCCGATAAATCCGAGGTGCTCTGTTGTGGTAGCTTTAATGTTCAATCGCGCAAGCGGTAGGTGTAATAAAGTGCTTAAGGTACGGCGCATCTGTTCTTTGTAGGGTGAAATCTTCGGTGTTTGTGCGATGATAGTAATGTCTGCATGCAAGATGACAAAACCAAATTGATGCAGTTTTAAAACACATTGAGCAAGTAGTTCTTTGGAGTCCGCATTTTTATACGCATTGTCCGTATCGGGGAAAAGCATCCCAATATCACCCAGACATGCAGCCCCAAGCAAAGCATCGATAAGGGCATGAATGGCAACATCTCCATCACTGTGGGCTAGAAACCCAAAAGGGCTATCAATCTCTACGCCACCAAGCACCATGGGTTTACCCTCTTCAAAGGCGTGTACATCGAAGCCGTTTCCGGTAAAAATAGCGCTTGAAGGAGCTTTTAGACAGTGGAGTGCAGAGAGATCGCTGATGTGGGTTATTTTATCGGCGAGGATATCTCCCTCAATGAGGTGCCGTGTCCCTCCATACGCCACTATTGCACTGCTCTCATCGGTGTATTCGATGGGTGTTTTTAATGCTTGGAGGAGAATGGATGTTTTGGAAAGTTGAGGAGTTTGAATCCGTTTTACGTGGTCACGATTTATGGTTTCGTGGTTGTAGAGTATGGTGTCATTGACGCTTAGTGCAGGAACAATACAATCGGCACACTCTTTTGCCGTGATAAGACGTTCTAGTAGTTCAAAACTAACGCACGAACGTGCGATATCGCTGACCAGAACATGGGGAGTTTCAACATGCTCGATTGCATTGCGTAGCGAGTGCTGACGGCTATCTCCTCCGGCAATAATCGTATGCTCACACATGGCTTGCATAAAGGGGAGTTCATCAGGATGGGCAACCACGATTATTTTTGCAAAATATCCCATCTGCATGATACGGTTGGTAACATACAGCCACAGTGGATCATGACCAATTCGAAGCCACTGTTTTTTGACAGGGACTTTAAAACGGCTTGAATTACCTGCTGCGAGTAGAATAAGTGTCAAATCAGACAATTTATATCCTGTTTTATGGGTAGTGTTACGAAAGTATACACATAAAAAGCTGTTTTTTATCTTGTTTGTGATAAATTCTACTTAAAATGATGAGAACATTGAAGAGCATCTAAAATAAATGTTTCCCTAAACATTCTTGAAATTTTTAATATAAGTTGAAACCAATACGACCCTTTTAGGGGGTCTTATTTATAAGTCCACTGTCGCTTTACGCAAAGTCCAAGGAGTAAAATTATGAGAACAAAATGGGTTGATGAACGAAAAAATGATACCGTTTGTACTCAGATGTATTATGCCAAGCAAGGCATTATCACAGAAGAGATGAAGTATGTAGCGGCAATAGAAGAACTGGATGCCGAGCTCGTTCGCAGCGAAGTAGCGCGAGGTCGTTTGATTATTCCTGCCAATATAAATCACAAAAACTTAGAGCCGATGGCAATCGGGATTGCGGCGCGCTGTAAAATCAATGCCAATATCGGTTCTTCTGCAATTGCCAGTGATGTGCAAGGGGAAATTGAAAAGATTCAAGTCTCTCAGCATTATAAAGCCGATACGGCGATGGATCTCTCCACCGGTGGAGATTTGGATGAGATTCGTCGTGCGGTTATCGCCAACTCGAAAATTCCAATCGGAACGGTGCCCATCTATCAAATTTTGCACGATGTCCATAATAAAATTGAAGATATGAGTATTGAAAAAATGCTTGAAGTCTTGGAGCGTCAAGCGCAGCAAGGGGTGAGCTATTTCACCATTCATGCGGGCTTCTTGCTTTCGACCATGCCTAAAGTTGCCAAACGTAAAATGGGAATAGTTAGTCGTGGCGGATCATTAATGGCGGCATGGATGATGCACTATCATCGTGAAAATCCTTTTTATACAGCGTATGATGAAATTTTGGACATTTGTGCCCGCTATGATGTTTCCCTTTCTCTTGGGGACTCTCTTCGCCCTGGATGTTTAGCAGATGCTTCGGATGATGCACAGCTTTCTGAGCTCAAAGTTTTGGGAGAATTGACGTTGCGTGCGTGGGAGAAGAACGTTCAAGTGATGATCGAGGGACCGGGGCACGTTCCTCTCAATCAAATCGAGCGTAATATGAAGATTCAACGTGAATATTGTCATGAGGCACCGTTTTATATCCTTGGACCCCTCGTAACCGATATTGCAGCTGGATATGACCATATTAGCTCAGCTATCGGTGCAGCAGTGGGCGGATGGCACGGTGCCTCGATGTTGTGTTATGTTACCCCTAAAGAGCATTTAGGATTGCCCAATGCCGAAGATGTCCGTAATGGTATTATCGCCTATAAAATTGCAGCACACGCAGCGGATATTGCACGCGGTCGTAAGGGTGCGCGTGATGTGGATGATGCGATGAGTGATGCCCGTTATGCGTTTGATTGGAACCGTCAGTTTGAGCTTGCATTGGACTCTGAGCGTGCTCGTGAATATCATGATGAGACGTTGCCACAAGATGTTTTCAAAGAGGCAGAGTTTTGCTCGATGTGCGGACCAAAGTTTTGCAGTTACAAAATTACCCAACAGATTATGGACAATCCTGAATCGATGGCGTGGATTGCAGAAGAAGAAAATAAAGCGAATGCTAGTTAGTGTCATTCCCGCGTAGGCGGGCGAAGTGCCCCTTGCGGGTGAATCCAGCTGGATCCCCGGGTCAAGCCCGAGGATGACGTTGTATAATTTAATTATGAGGGAAAATAAAATGACAGAAGAAATTGTAAAAAGTGCGTTATCTAAGGTTACATATCCCGGCTTTACGAAAGACATCGTAGCGTTTGGATTTGTCAAAGAGATTAAGATTGAGGGAAAAAATGTCAGTGTACTGGTTGATATAACTTCAAGTGCGCCAGAAGTGGCTCATCAAATTACACATGAAGCTACCGATGAGTTGAAACTTGCAGGTTTTAGCGACGTGGTAATCAATGTTCAAGCACCGAAAATGCCTCGTGAAAGTTCATCTAAGGGGAAAAATATTGCCCCTCAAGTGAAAAATTTCATTATGGTGAGTTCAGGTAAGGGGGGAGTTGGTAAATCAACAACCTCGGTCAATCTTGCAGTAGCACTTGCAATGCAAGGGAAAAAAGTAGGGTTATTGGATGCTGATATTTACGGTCCTAATATTCCGCGCATGATGGGTATTGATGGAATCAAGCCTGAAGTAGTCGGAAATAAAGTCCTCCCGATTAAAGCGTATGGTGTGGAAGTGATGTCGATGGGTTCCTTGATGGAAGAGGGGCAGTCTCTCATTTGGCGTGGTGCTATGATTATGAAAGCGATTGAGCAATTCTTGCGCGATATTTTATGGTCAGATTTGGATTGTTTGGTCATCGATATGCCTCCGGGTACGGGTGATGCGCAGTTGACCTTGGCACAAAGTGTTCCGGTAACCGTGGGCGTTACTGTGACGACTCCTCAACTGGTAGCACTGGATGATTCGAGACGAAGTTTGGATATGTTCAAAAAATTGCATATCCCCATCGCAGGTGTTGTTGAAAATATGTCTGGATTTATTGCTCCGGATACCGGTGTCGAATATGATATCTTTGGAAAAGGGACGTCTGAAGCGATGGCTAAACAGTTTGATACAATTATCTTGGCACAGATTCCTATCGAGCCTTCGATCCGTACAGGCGGAGATGAAGGGAAGCCTGTTGCCTATTATGCACCAACTTCAGAAACGGCAAAACGTTATATGAAAGCGGCTGAAGATTTATGGGCAACGATTGAGAAAATCAACGAAGAGGGTGGAGTTGATAACCAAGCGATTCAGCCAAATACTCCTCCGGGTGTATCGGCGTGTTCAACCGCAGCAGCACCTGCCCCTAAAGCTTCAAGTAACGAAAATCATGGTACTGGATGCGGTTGTCACTAAAGTTTTACCCTAAATTTATTCTAAAACGTTTATAATCTACCCTTCTTAATGAAGGGTACACTCAATGCATTTAAAGACAAAAATTTCTCTCCTCTTATTTTCTTCTCTTTTTATTTTATTTGCTGCTGTTTTTTGGAATACCATTGTTGATCTGCGAAAGTCTTCGGCTGTAAGTGCCCAGGGACAAGCACTATCGGCAGCTAAGGTTATTGAAGCCGGACTTACGGCACATATGATTTCAGGATCGATGAATCAGCGTGATGAATTTTTAAAACAAATATCATCGTTAGATACGATGAAGCGGTTGTGGGTGGTTCGCTCTCCAAAAGTATCCCATCAATATGGACAAGGACCATTTTCACAAGATCCTCAGGATGGGCTTGATAAATCAGTTTTAACCAGCGGTGAAGCGGTGGTAGAGAGTAGGGGGGGAATTTTTGAAGATGCGATCGTGCGCTTATCCATTCCCTATAAAGCAACTGCCGGTGAGAAGATTGATTGTCTTAGCTGCCATGATGTCAAAGTTGGGGATACGTTGGGGGTTATTTCACTCGAAATGCAAACCAATGATTTAAAAGCACTTAATTATCGTAATATCATCATTACCGTAATCATCTTGGTTCTTTTGTTTGCCTTAATGGCGTATTTTCTCCATACTAAAGTCCTTGTTTATTTTGATCGTTTTGATGCAATGGGTAAATGTGTTCGTGCAGTGGAAGAGGGAGATTATCATGCACGTATTTCCGAGGAACTCTCGAGTGATAAAGATGCTGCTTCATTGAACCGATTGGTTGAAAAATTTCAGGTATTACTTGAGACGATGAGAGAGAATTTATCGGCACTTATTCGACTTGATACTTCAACTGATCCTCTTGTAGCACTCAGTGAAGGGTCTGCACGGCTTAGTGAAATAAAGCATTTTGCTCAAACGCTTCAAAAAGATGCAAATACTCAAGAAGTCTATAAGCATATTGCATCCCATTTTTGTGAAAAATTTGAAATAGACGATGTGAATATTATTACTTACAATACGCTCTCACAGGAGAGTGTGATTGCCTCTCAAACAAAGCAAATAATGTGTGATGCATCAAGCGGGTGTAGGGCTGCACGAACAGGTGAAATTGTTGATTCCTCGCAAACCAATGGGGTTTGTCCTAAAATGATTACCCCAAATGAACATTACATTTGTTTTCCATACGCCATTACCCCTACATCTACATTGGTAGTTTCTACCGTAAGTGATAAAAAGAATCTTCTAAATCCTGTTCGCTACGGTAAACATATTGTGAACGAAACCATGCAGGGGATACGTGAAAGTATTGCGTATCATCAAATGTCTGAGGATATAAAATCATTAGAGCGTATTGATCCTCTTAGCGGATTATTTAATCGTAACTATTTAAACGAGCAAATATTTGTAATTGTCAAAGAGTCTAGACGAACAGCAATCCCCTACGGTGTTTTGGTGATTAATGTAGACAATTTTAAAGCTATTAATGAGGTTTATGGGAATAAAGTAGGGGATGAGACCATCAAACTCATTGGACGAACATTACTCGATTCATTACGCGAGAGTGACCTTATAGCTCGATTTGGAGGGGATGAATTTGTTATTCTTTTGTATGATTGTAATCCGACTCATGTTGCAGATGTAGGAGAAAAGGTACGTTCGATTTTTGCGAATAAGAAGCTTAAATCCCATGCCGGAGGATTGATTATAACAGTCAGTGTCGGTAGTGCTATCTTTCCTCAACAGCATAAAAATCTTGAAGAATGTGTTCGCTATGCTCGTTTGGCAATGAAAGAAGCAAAGAGTGAGGGTGGAAATTTGAGAGTGAAATTTCATACGCGATTATTAGAAGGGTAATTTCTTTTTTGGATTGCTTTTGGTTGGATAGTTCTATTTATGGACTCTTTTTCACCTAAGGGTTGGAGTAAGTTCTTTTAAGGGCTTTGTCTATCCGTAGTGAGCCCATGTGCTTATAGGGTATATCGAACCCATGAGTCCCTATACGGCACGCAAACTCAAGGTGAATAGTGGAGAGCATCAGCTAGTGATTAGAACTCATTCCCACTTTTAAACATTTTAGCCTCGAATTCTATTACACGGTTACGTCCCGAATTTTTTGCTTCATAGAGGGCTATGTCAGCAAACTTGATAACCTTCCAAATCGAGTCAGCATCGGATGGGAAGTGAGCGATACCAATACTTAGTGTTTTTTCAACAGTACTGCTTCCAAATTGATATTTTTTTGCAGCAAACTGGGTACGGATTTTTTCCGCAACCACAAGTGCTCCTTCTTTGGTTGTATTGTGTAAGAAAATAAGGAACTCCTCCCCCCCGTAACGGATAGGAAGATCGGCCTTACGAACGGCTGCCTGTAAAATCTCAGCGAGAGATTTGATAACAATATCTCCTGAATCATGTCCGTACGTATCATTGACCATTTTAAAATAATCAATATCAATCATGAGGATAGAATAGGAAACATTTGAGCGCAGTGCTTGCTCGGCACTTTTATCGATAAACTCTTCCATAAATCGGCGGTTGTACAGTTTTGTTGCTCCATCCCGTAGTGATGAATCACGAAGCTTATCCATGAGTGTCCGGCTTTCAATAACAGCTTTGGCTGCTTCAAAATAGTTTTTAATGCTTGGCAATGTTTGATTGAGTATTTCAATTGTTTCGGTGTCTTTAGCTGAATACGATAGGGTAAGAGCTAAATCATTATTAATGTTAAAAGGGATACAGGTATATTCTTTATCATTAACTGAGCAATTTTGGCATACATTTGGAAAGTCAGTCGAATAAATATCACTATTTGTACGATAAGCACGACACTCTGTCGCATCTTGGTCAATAATTGGCGCACAAAAACTTGTATGATCGGTAATATAGATAAGACGACGTGTTTTGTTTTGTTTATCTACTTCATAAAATGCAAAATGAGCAAAATGAAATTTCTCTTTTAAAACATAAATAAAGCGGTCATAAATCTCTTCTTTGGTGTTATCCAATTCAATGGTCTTTTTAAACTTATAGACATCGGAAAGTTCTTTAATAATTGTTCCTGCCGTATTCAGCGGATCAGAGTTTGAGAGATTGGACCGGGAAACAAAAGTGCTGAGGTCATGCTTTATGTTCCCGAAGGTCTCTTCCATTTTTTGAAAGAGAGTATTCATCTGTTCGGCCACTTCCGACCCGGCATCTTTAAGTGTGGTGGTAAAACGAAAGGTAAAATCTCCCGTACGAGCCCGCTTGATCCCCTGCTGAAGATTTTCAAACAGTTTCATGTAGGGTTTAAAATAGTAGTTGGTAACCCACAATGCGATAATAATAAAAACAACATTGATGGCGAAGATTTTAGCGATGGTTACAGCTCCGGTTTGACGAATATCGTTGATATTGAATTCCATGCTGATAGCACCGAGAACGTCCCCCTCTTTGGCTTTGTGACATCCAAGACAGTTGGTTTTTCCATAGGCGGTTGCAATATAGGGAATAGTGACGCGGAGGAGTGCATTTTTAGCGTCTTCATGAATATCTTGAACGATAACCCCTTCTTTAATGACTCTTTTATCGATGGCATCTCTAGGCTGTTCGTTTTCCAGTCCTGGACCGTGCTGAGCAACAACTTTATCCGAACGGACAATCCAAAGGGATTGAACATCTTTGAGATCTGTGATGTTGGAAAGGAAAAATTCCCGTTTGTCCATCATCCCGTTGACCATATGGGCGGTGAGGCCGTCACGGACAATTTCAGCCGTCATTTTCGATTTTTCAACTGCATTGCTGTAGCCGTAATCACGAAAATTAAGTGCGACGTTGGTGATCGTAGCGACGGCAAGACCGATAAGCATCAAGGCGACAATAAATAAAATTTTTCGATTGGCATTCATGAAAACCTACTTACAAATATTTTTAATTTTTAACATAAAGACATCAGCATAGCTAAAAATGAATTAAAAGAATTTTAAATAAGACAAAGGAGACAAAGTGCTACTCGACGGTAACACTTTTGGCAAGATTTCGAGGCATATCGACATCGTTTCCTAGTCGAACTGCAATCTCCATGGAGAGAAGTTGCAGTACCACCATCATCTCAAAAAACTCAAGCATATAGTCCTCGTGATGATGAGTGCAGATATGGTCATCGGCTTTGTCAAAATCAAGTGGGCTGATGGAACAAATCGTTGAATCACGAGCACTAAGCTCTTCTACATTGCTTTTAGTTTTATCGTAAAGTTTGTGTTGAGGGAGGAGGGCAATGGTAAAAAGTTCTGGATCAGCCAGCGCGATAGGTCCGTGCTTCATCTCACCGCTTGGATACCCCTCAGCGTGTAGATAACTAATCTCTTTAAGCTTTAGTGCTCCCTCTAATGCCAGAGGAAAGAAAACATCCCGTCCGATAAAGAAAAAGCCATGCCCATGGAGATAGCGTTTGGAGAGACGACGGAGCTGTTCATGGATGGCACTATCTACGGCTACCACAGAAGGGAGTGTACGCAGAAGCTTGATTTGACGACTAATCTCGTTCGCTTGAAGTGTTTTACGCTCACCTGCGAGAGTAAGACTTAACATCCATAAAACGGTTACTTGGGTTGCGAATGCTTTGGTCGAAGCAACCCCTTTTTCTATCCCTGCACGGGTCAGGATACTGGCATCAGCGAGGCGCACCATGGAAGAGTTGTCTACATTACAGATAACGAGCGTTTTAAGCCCCGCTTTTTTTGCCATTTTAAGAGATTCTAGGGTATCAGCCGTTTCACCGCTTTGGCTGATAACGACGAAAAGGGTATCGGAGGTGAGAAGCGGTTCTCGGTAGCGAAATTCACTGGCAATTTCAACTGAGGTACGAATGTGAGCATGACGCTCAAACAAGTAGGTTGCTACCATGGCGGCATGATAGCTCGTACCGCAAGCACACAGTTTGATTTCGTTGATTCCATCGAAAAGGGTAGGGTTAAGTTCTTCAAAATAGACCGTTTCATCCTGTAGTCGCCCCATGAGGGTATCGGCTAAAACAGTACTTTGCTCGTATATCTCTTTTTCCATAAAAAATCGATACCCTTCTTTTTGGGCGGAAAGTTTATTTTCGCTAAGAGGGGTAAATTGGAGATTAACCGGATTATTTTGCCCGTTGTAAAGGGTGATAGAATCTTTTGTGGCAACACCATAGTGACCATCTTCGAGATAAATGACTTCATGGCATTTTCCGATGAGCGCTGCATCGGATGAACCAAAAAGGGTTTCGTTTTCACGGTTTCGTCCGACAATCATAGGAGAACCGTGTTTGGCAAAGAAGATGGTGTCGTTGACGGAGGCAGTAACGAGTAAAATAGCGTATGCTCCTTTAAGCTCTTCCAATGTTTTTGTGAAGGCTTCAAAAGGGGTGTTGGCGGTTTTAAGGTGGTATTCGAACAGATGAACGATAACTTCCGTATCGGTTTGGCTTAGAAACTGTACCCCCTTGGAGGTAAGCATATTTTTAAGTTCTTGATAGTTTTCAATGATACCATTATGAACAACGTAGGACGCTGAGCCTACGTGAGGATGGGCGTTGAGTTCGGTTGGTTTTCCGTGGGTTGCCCAGCGGGTATGTCCGATACCCACGGAAAAACCGGTACTTTCAAAATTTTGTGCTTTTTCCTCAAGATTGATAAGTTTTCCCACTGCTTTAAAAAGAGAAAATTGGTGGTTTTGAAGTACGGCTATTCCCGCTGAGTCGTAACCACGATATTCAAGCTCACGTAGTCCATCTATTAAAATTTGTTTTACGGGTTTAGTTCCGATGTATCCTACGATTCCGCACATATTTAGTCCTCTAATAGTTTAGCAATTATTTCGTGCGCATTATCGCACATCCTGTTTTGTTTTTCGATTAAGAAGTGGTCGCGTGCGCGGTTTTTGTCAGTATGAATTTTGGCGGTAGCAATATTAATCTGAGCCTCATCAAAAAGTTGAACGAAATAAGCGAGTAATCCACGTTGGTTTGTGGTGTTGAGATTGAGTTGCGCATAATGGATAGAGTGGTCACAATCGAGTGTGATTTCGTTTGGTTTAATGACTGGTTTTGGAAGGTTGAGTTTTTTGGACATATCAAATGCCTCTTCAACAATCAGTTCAATTTGCTCCATCGTCCCCTCGCGAGGTCGTTGCAGGAACTCAATTTTGAAATATTTAATTCCATCAAAGAGGGTGAAAATATCCATAGAAGCCACATCAAGATAGCTGAGTTTTCCGAGCAAATAGCCTAAATTCAGGGGAATACGACGAAAAATATGGACGATTAATCCCCCATCGATATTGAGCCCATAGGTAAAGGTCTGGCATTCAAATGCCTCTTTAGAGAGTGCTATGATTTCATCAGGAGAGTGTTTGAAAAAGAAAAGGTTGGATTCAATAGAGAGGATTTTCTTTTGCTCCGCTTTGCTTAATAGGGCAAAGTTAGCATCACTGAGTAAGCGTCGCTCTTTATTTTGACGCTTAATCGCATCGGTCAGACGGTCATTTTGGGAAGAAATTTCCAGTGATGCTTCATAAAGTTCATGGAGCAAATTGGCACCGAAACTCGTATAGGTTCCAGCACCTACACCATTAATGTCGGCGTAGGTGAGAATGTAGAGAAGTTTGAGGTTTTCAGGTGTTTTGATTTTTGACATAAATTGATAGAGTGTCTTTTCACTGTAGAGATTCTCACGGTACGCAACGTTGCTCATGGTGACGTGATGACGGACAAGCAATGCCGCACGCTCATGGGTGGATGCAGGGAGTTTGAGACTTTTAATAAACGGAACAATAAGTTTTGCCCCTACCTCACTGTGGTCTTGTTTACGCCCCTTACCCGTATCATGAAGTAAAATCACCGCTTTAAGGAGTACTTTATCATTGAGGGTAAGAGGGGTATAAAGTGCTTCTACGTTAGGGTCTTTAATATTTTCGAGAGCTTCAATCCCCTTGATAGAGTGCAAATCGACGGGGTAATGATGATAGCCGTCAAACTGAGGGAGATGAAGTACTTTTTTAAACGCACCGATGAGATGATGGAGGATACCGGCATCGTAAAAAAGTTTGAGGATGACGTAGAGATGATTGCGTTCGAAAAGCTTCCGTAGCAGTGTGTGTGTTTTGGTTTTCAGGGGGTGTGTTATTGTGACGTAGGTAAAATGGAACAACACGCTGGCATCAAATTTCCACTCACGGTCTTCAAGATTGACTAAAATTTCGAGCAACGCATCGATGGAGCCAGTTGTAAGATTGTAAGAGCTGTACAACACCCCCTCTACATGATAAAAGCCTTTGGCAATCCGTCCTGAGCGTAGGAGAGAGGTTTGTGTCAGATCTGTGAGATAATGACGCGCCATTTTTTTGACATAAATTTGGGTGAAGTTACTGATCCGCCATTGTGCTTCGAGAAGTTTGGTTACCAGTCGGCGCTCATCGGTAAAGCCCAGCATTCTGGCGATATTGGGCATGAAATCCAGTACCAGCTGGTCTTGTTGCTTATTGGCAAGGAGATGAAGTGCACTGCGAACCCGAAAAAGCAGTTCAAGTGCAATACGGTATTCTTTATACTGATCTTCACTAAAAAGCGTTCCGATGAGTTCTCGAAGGGTCGTTACCCCATACAGTGTTTTGGCAATCCAGTACAGCAGTTGTGAATCGCGTAATCCGCCCACCCCTTCTTTGATATTAGGCTGCATTGAAAAAGGATATTTGACGCGACGAATTTCCGCCTCATTAATTTTTGCCAAAACGTATTTTTTGGGATTATCATGGCGGATGAGGGTGAGACGATGCAGTGTTGCATTCCACGTAAAAGGGGAACCGATGATAAGGCGTGATTCCATCATTGCGGTTTTGATGGTTATGTCCTCACGCGAGGCACTGAGCAAATCATTGACTTCATGAACCCGATGACCCAATTTCAGCCCCGAATCCCACGCCAAATAGAGAAATTTCTCGATAATAGCCGCCGTGTTGTACCCTTCGTTTTTTTCATACACAATCATGAGATCGATGTCGCTGTGAACACAAAGCTGTTCTCGCCCATAGCTTCCCAGTGCGATAAGTGCGATAGGGATATTCCCCCTCATAGGGAGATAATTACCAAACATTCGGCGCAAAAGGGTTTTGTACATTAGAGAAATAATCGAATCAAGAGCTTTGGTATGCGTGACGAGAAAATCTTTGCCTTGATTGCGTTCAAAGAGAGTTAAGAGAGAATTTTTGTAATCATTAATATGCGATTTAAAAAGTTTTGAAAGCTCAAAATCACTGGCATTGGATTCGATGAGGTCTTCGAGTTGTTCGGTGATAGTCATTGGGGCTGCTTTTTGATTTAATTGTAGCGCAATTTGTCGTTTTTCTTTCGCTATAATGCGTCAAAAAATAAGCAACAAAGATTTTTAATATGAACACTATAGAAAAAGTAAAACAAAATATTCGCTTGATGTTCGACGAAGCGGTCTCTTTGTACGATTTAGACCTTTTTACTCTTGGGGAACTTGCCGACGCGAAACGGATTGCTTTGCACGGTAAAAAGACTTTTTTCAATATCAACCGTCACATTAATCCGACCAACGTCTGTAAAGATGTTTGTAAATTCTGCGCTTACAGTGCCAGTCGTAAAAATCCTAATCCTTATACGATGAGTCATGAGGAAATCGTAGCAATTACCGATGATATTGTCGCGCGAGGTATTTCCGAAGTACACATTGTCTCAGCACACAATCCTGATACGGGATTGGAATGGTATCTGGAAGTATTCCGCAAGATCAAAGAGGCGCATCCGCAGTTACATATCAAAGCACTCACCGCAGCCGAAGTTCATTTTTTGGCGGAAGAGTATGGTAAAAGCTACGATGAGATTTTGGATTTGATGGTGGCAAACGGTGTTGATTCGATGCCGGGCGGCGGAGCAGAGATTTTCGATGAAAAAGTACGCGATTTTATCTGCAAAGGGAAAGTAAATTCTCAGCAGTGGCTAGAGATTCACCGTAAATGGCATGAACGCGGGATGAAATCCAATGTTACGATGTTGTTTGGTCATGTGGAAGAGCGTTCTCATCGGGTTGACCACATGATGCGAATTCGTGATTTACAGGATGTTACTGGCGGTTTTAACTGCTTTATTCCTCTCGTGTATCAAAGTGAAAATAACTTTTTGAACGTCAAAGAGTTTATCACGGCACATGAAATTCTCAAAACAATGGCAATTAGTCGTATTGTATTGGACAATGTTTCTAACCTCAAAGCCTATTGGGTCACCTCTACGGTAAATTTGGCTTTAGTTGCTCAGGAATTTGGAGCCAACGATTTGGATGGTACAATCGAAAAAGAATCGATTAATTCCGCCGCAGGTGCTAAGAGTGCGCATGGGGTTAATCTGAATGAGTACGTTGCCCTAATAAAGAACAGCGGATTTGAGCCCATTGAACGTGATAGCTTGTATAATGTTATCAAAGCGTGGTAGGAGAAAAATATGATAGTAATGATTGATAATTATGACAGTTTTACCTATAACATCGTCCAGTATTGCCTCGAATTGGGTGCTGATTTAAAAATTATTCGCAATGATGAGATGAGTGTTGAGGAGATTGAAGCCCTTCACCCCGAAAAACTCATCATCTCTCCGGGACCTGCAACACCGGATGATGCGGGTGTGACTCTCGAAGCAATCCGTTATTTTGCCGATAAAATCCCTATTTTAGGTATTTGTTTAGGGCATCAAAGCATTGCACAGGTTTTTGGCGGCAATGTCGTACGAGCCAATCGGATGATGCACGGTAAAACATCGCTGATGATTCGCGAGGGGGATAGTGCTATCTTTAATAAATTGCCGGAGATGTTTACGGCAACGCGCTATCACTCACTCATTGTAGAGCAAGAAAATCTCCCCAGTGAGATTATCCCAACGGCGTACAGCGAAGATGACCATGAAATTATGGCATTGCAAATTAAAGACAAGCCTATTTATGGTGTTCAATTTCACCCCGAATCGATTATGAGTGAATACGGGCACGAAATATTGGATAATTTTCTCAAGTTATGAGAGAACATAAGATTTTTGCACTCTTTTTAGGGATTAATTTCCTTATTTTAGTGGCACAAATCCAAGGGCTTTCGATTAGCTTTTATGAAGCCAATATCCTTTACGGTGACAGCTCTCTCTTAAAAAGTTTTAGTACCTTCTTTTTAAATATTTTTGGCTCCAACGATTATGCGTTACGTATTCCGATGATTTTAATTCATCTTATAGCCACAACCCTTTTGTACCTCATTTCAAACTATTATGTATCACGTCCAAATGATAAGTTGTGGATTATTTTCATCTATCTTCTTCTTCCGGGAATCACCAGTTCGGCACTGCTTGTCAATATTGCGGGATTAAAAATAGTGACACTTTTTGCCTTTGTGTATATGTACTTGAGATTTAATAATTGGTCATTGATACTTTTGCCTCTTTTTATGATGCTGGATGCGACGGCAATCTTTCTCTATTTTTCCATTGCCTTATTTGGTGTTAGCCGTAAACAATGGATTACAGTAGGTGTCTCCTTGGGACTCTTAATCGCAGCTGTCCTCTTTTTTGGAGTGGATTTTGGAGGACGTCCTCAAGGGCGATTTTTAGATGCTTTGGCTATTTATTCCGCTATTTATTCTCCTGTTGTCTTTATCTATCTCTTTTACGTCCTTTATCGACGGTATATGACACATGAGAGGGATTTGATATGGATGATAGCATCGAGTATGTTTGTCATTTCATTATTATTGTCTTTCCGTCAAAAAGTGAACATTCAAGACTTCGCACCGTATCTAATTGTAGCCCTTCCACTTGCCGCGCAAACTTTTTTTCATACGTATCGGGTTAGGTTACCCATTTTTAGACGACGTTATCGACTCTTGTTTTACAGTGCATTTGCTCTACTAATGGTAAATGCTCTAGCGGTATTCTTTAACCAATGGTTGTATCAATGGATAAAAGATCCTAAAAATCATTTCTCCTATTCAATGCATGTTGCCAAAGAGTTAGCCCATGAACTCAAGGACAATCAAATCTCCTGTGTAAATGCGGAGGATGAAAAAATGCAGCTTAGACTTCATTTTTATGGAATCAAAGAGTGTAAAGGGACTCTTTTAAGTGAAAAGAGGAATAGAAAAGGAAAAAAAGTTACAATAAGTTACATTAATATTCCTATCTATACGGCTTATGTTACAAAAGTAAACAAATGATACAACAATTGCCTTCAAAATGAAAGTGTGTGAGTATTTCTGTAGCTCATATTGGTTATAATTATTGCCAAAAGATTTTTCGAAGGAGTTGCAATGGCTCAAAGAGCGATTCGTGAATACGACGGTAAAGCAATTTTCTCAAAGCATTGGGAAAAATACTTCAGCGGTTTCCATTATGGTTTTAAATCGGTAATGGTAACTAACGGTAATGAGCTTCGTGCAAAAGCACAAGAGCATGGTTTTGAATGGTTGAAACAAGAAGCATTGGTTGCAAAACCGGATATGCTTTTTGGTAAACGGGGTAAAAATGACTTAGTTTTGTTTCGAACCAACAAACCGGGTGATGTCACTCTTGAAGAAGCTGCAACGTGGATTGATGCGAAAATCGCCAATGAGACCGTTCTTCTTACAGGACAAAAAGGGACATTGACCCATTTTATCGTTGAGCCGTTTACTCCTCACTCTCAAGATCAAGAGTATTATATTTCAGCAACCACGGTTGGTGAAGACGATGTTCTTTATCTATCGGCTGAGGGCGGAATGGAAGTAGAAGAGGGATGGGAAGAGAAAGTTAATGAAGTGACTATTCCTATTACTATGGATGATGCTTCTATCGCTCATTTGATCCGTGCTAATGTACCTACTGGAATTCCTGCTGAAAACAAAGAGCGTTTTATTGCTTTTGCAGAACAATTCTACAAATTTTACCGTGATCAGAATTTTGCTTACCTAGAAATCAATCCAATCGTAATGGTTGGTAACGATATGCACATTCTTGACCTTGTCGCGCGTCTTGACGATACAGCAGGATTTATGATGGGTGAAGCGTGGTGTGGCGCAGAGTTTCCAACAGCGTTTGGTATGGAAGATCAATCTCCGGAAGAAAAAGCGATTGCTGAGGCAGACTCAAAATCGGGTGCTTCACTCAAGCTGACTATCCTTAACCCAATGGGTCGTATTTGGACGATGGTTGCTGGCGGTGGTGCATCGGTTGTATACGCAGATACTATTGCTGATTTATCAGGTAATGTTGCTGATCTTGCCAACTACGGTGAGTATTCAGGTGGACCAACTACAGGTGAGACCAAGTTTTACGCAGAAACCGTTCTTGATTTGATGACGCGTCACAAAGACCCAAAAGGTCGTGACAAAATTCTAATCATCGGTGGAGCAATTGCAAACTTTACCGACGTTGCAAAAACCTTTACCGGTATTATCCAAGCGTTTGAAGTGTATGCCGAGCGTATGAAAGCGCACAACACACGTATTTATGTACGCCGTGGCGGACCAAACTATGAAAAAGGTTTGAAAGATATCAAAGAAGCTGCAGACCGTTTGGGTCTTTATATCGAAGTTTATGGGCCAGAAACGCATGTCACTGACATCGTCCGTATGGCTCTTGAGAAGTAAGGAGAAAAATATGGGTGCTTTATTTACCAAAGATACACAAGCGATTTTTTGGAATAACAACGCAAGCGCAATTCAACGTATGTTGGATTATGACTATGTTATCAATCGTGTAAAACCTTCTGTTGCTGCAATCGTTGCACCAACTTCAGGGAATAAATTTGAGAAATTTTTCTATGGTCCTGATGAGATTATGGTTCCAGTTTTCCGTAACACGGTAGAAGCTGCGGCAGCATTTCCAAAAGCAGATGTTTTGTTGAACTTTGCTTCATTTCGTACCGCGTACGATGTTACAATGGAAGCGATTAAAATCAAAGGTCAATTTAAAACCGTAATGGTAACGGCTGAAGGTATCCCTGAGCGTCTAGCACGTAAAATGAACCAAGCAGCTCGTGATGCAGGTGTAGTAGTAATCGGACCGGCAACAGTTGGTGGTATAGCACCGGGCGGATTTAAAATCGCTAACGTTGGTGGAACAATCGAAAACATTATCAACTCTAAGCTTCATCGTGCAGGTTCATGTGGACTCGTAACCCGTTCAGGCGGTTTGTTCAATGAGCTTTCAAACATCATCAGTATCAATGCCGATGGTATTGCTGAAGGTGTTGCAATCGGTGGAGACCGTTTCGTAGGATCGGTATTCATTGATAACCTTCTTCGTATGGAGAGCAATCCAGAAGTTAAATACATGGTATTGTTAGGCGAAGTAGGAGGAACTGAAGAGTACAAGGTCATCGAAGCCGTCAAATCAGGTTTGATCAAAAAACCGATTATCGCATGGTGTATCGGTACGATTGCAAAACATTTCAGTTCAGGTGTTCAATTCGGTCATGCAGGAGCTAGCGCAAATGCAGATGCAGAAACAGCAGCAGCTAAAAATATTGCAATGGCAGAAGCCGGAATTTTTGTTCCTGCAAGTTTCAATGACCTTCCAAAAACGATTGCAGATGTCTACACAAAGCTTCGTAATGAAGGTATCGTCACAGAAATCGTGGAGCCTGAATTGAAAACAGTACCAAAAGTACGTCGCAAAAAAGAGTTCATTTGTACGATTTCTGATGATCGTGGTGATGAAGCAACGTATGCTGGTTACCCAATCAGTTCCGTTGCAACTCCGGAAACTGGATTTGGTATCGGTGATGTCATCTCTCTTCTTTGGTTCAAAAAACGTTATCCGAAATGGGCAACCGATTATCTTGAAACCGTTATCAAAACCGTTGCCGATCACGGTCCAGCTGTTTCGGGTGCACACAATGCAAAAGTAACTGCTCGTGCAGGTAAAGATGTTATTAGTTCATTGGTAACTGGTTTACTTACTATCGGGCCACGTTTTGGTGGAGCGATTGATGACGCAGCAAAATATTTCAAATACGCAAATGATCGTGGTATGAGCCCGGCTGAGTTTATTGATTATATGAAGAAAGAAGGAAAAACGATTTCTGGTATCGGTCACCGTATCAAATCGGTACGTAACCCTGACCTTCGTGTATCCGGTTTGAAAAAATACGCTGCAGAGCACTTCCCAGCAACTCCATTGCTTGACTTTGCTCTTGAAGTTGAAAAATTAACAACCTCTAAAAAAGACAACCTTATCTTAAATGTTGATGGTACTATCGGTATCTTGATGGTCGATATGTGGCGCGCACTTGGTTATTCTGAGTCCGATATTGACGGCTTCATCGAAGCGGGTGCGCTTAACGCATTCTTCGTAGTGGGTCGTTCAATCGGATTTATCGGACATATCCTTGATGAAAAACGTCTTGGTATGCCAATGTATCGTCATCCCACAGACGATATTCTCTACAACGTCGAAATGGCAGACGAGATTTAATCTTCCCGTCATTCCCACGAAAGTGGGAATCCATCCCCTCGCATCTTTTCACTCTTCTTTTTCTTAATACTTTTGTTATAATCATCACTAATACAATTATAGTTTATAGGTGATCAATATGAAACGTTTTGCTTTTACGATGCTCGAACTTGTCTTTGTTATTATAGTAATAGGAATTTTAGCGGTATTGGCAATGCCAAACTTTAATCGTCATCCTTTACAGGAAGCGGCTGAACAAGTGGCTGGACATATTCGTTATACGCAGCATTTGGCGATGGTGGATGATCGATTTGATGCTACGAATCCTCAATGGTATTCTCAAATGTGGGTATTACGAATTCGTAAAGTTGCTGATGTTAATAATGGCGGAGAAGATGAATGGTATTATGAAGTTTTTTCAGATCGCTCGAATGACAATGATTCAACAGAGGCAGAAGAAGCTACCGATCCATTGACTGGGCAATCATTAGGTAATGGTAGTTTTAATAATACAGTTGATGATAATAAAATAATTAATTTAACTCGTAAGTATGGAATAAAAGATATTGTATATGCTGGTGGAACTAATAATATAGGTTCTACACAGACAAGAATTGCTTTTGATAATCTAGGACGACCTTATCGTAATGCTTCACCAAATTTAGGTGAAAATTGGCGTAGGTATTTAATAACAAGTGATATAACTATCACTCTGACTGGTTCTGATAATCAAACTGCTGTAATAACTGTTAGACCAGAAACAGGCTATGTATCTATCAATTAAACAAAAAGTGAATCTTTTTCACTTTTCTTTGTAATTCCTTCTTCTACCTCTTGACATTCACAATAAATTCCCCTATAATTCCCGTCCACAAACACTGGGAAGCCATTAAAAGCCAACTAGATTTGAGTTTGAGATCATTGAAAACTAAGCAGGAGTGACGGTCAAGCGGATGCTTGAGCGACATTTCTAATAATG